>Ga0208960_1000028_pt1 | contig 75923 bp, 71 predicted proteins | sample GreLakmeON33MSRF_FD_187703 | JGI IMG/M metagenome (GOLD analysis project Ga0208960, IMG submission 187703) | Freshwater lentic microbial communities from great Laurentian Lakes, MI, USA - Great Lakes metaG ON33MSRF (SPAdes) | ecosystem: Environmental > Aquatic > Freshwater > Lake | place: Great... | reverse complement strand
CAGCCACCTGCGAGGTTCATCACCTGTTCCGCAATGGTGCCGACGCGGGGCCCGTCGATGCTGACCGCGCCTGCTTCGTTCATCAAGACGCCGGCTTTCTTGCCCTGGCTCTTCCAATGTTCAAGAAGCCTCATGAGGAGGGTGGTTTTGCCTGCGCCGAGAGAGCCGCAGAGGATATAAAATGGAATCGGGCTTGTGGTCATGGTCTTACTGTATGGGCTGTGAATGCGACGGATAGGCCGTGCACGATAAGTGATCCATCAGTGCTGTACGTGTGCGAGCCCTTCATCCCGGGGGTAGTTGGCCAGCGTAGTGAGATCGCAGTAGATGTTGTTCGGCTGGCAGCAGGCAGTGCCTATCTGAATCGTCAGGTGCTTGATGCCGAATTCGGCGCTGACTTTGGTGCGGATAGTCTGAAGCAGGCCAGTGGCCATGGCCGAATCGTCTCCATCGATGAGGATGTGACAGGTCAGCATGATCAACCGTGGTTCTACGGACCAGATATGGAGGTCGTGGACGTTCTTCACGCCAGGAATAGCTTCGATCGTGGTGGCCACATGCGTGGTGCTGATATGGGACGGCGTCGATTCCATCAAGACTTCCAGCGATTCTTTGAAGAGCGGCCAGGCCCCTTTGGCAATGGCCACGACGACTAACAAGCTGATCAGCGGATCAAAAATGGTCCATCCGGCGAAGAGGATAGCGGCGCCGCTGATCACGACTCCCAGCGACACCCAGGCGTCGCTCAACATGTGCCAGAAGGCGCTGCGGATATTGAGGTCGTCTTTGGCTCCATGCTGCAAGAGCAGGGCGATGCTCAGATTGGCTGCGAAGCTGAGTGCTGCGATGGCCATGACCCAGGCTCCATCCACTGGGACCGGTTGCAGCAACCGATAGAATCCGACGAAGGCGATGCCGATGGCCGTGAGCAACAAGATGAACGAATTCAAAAACGCGGCAATGATGCCGGCCCGGTGATAGCCGAAGGTTCTGGCTTCTGTGGCAGGCCTGGCCGCGAGGAGATGAACATAGAGGGCCAGAAAGAGAGAGCCCTGGTCGACGAGGTTATGGCCTGCGTCGCTCATGAGCCCGATGCTATTGAGGATCCACCCACCGATGAACTCCGCGACGATGATCGCGGCGTTCAGCGCCAGGGCGAGCGTGAGACGGAAGCGGAGATTTTCGTAAGAAGCCGGAGTCGACATTAGTGATAGTTTCGCACGGTCTTTGGGTCTCAGCAAGCCTTCAGGGGAGGGGCGGGCGCCTGGCTGTGCCACGCCAGGTTTACTTCACCTTGGTCCCAGGATCCACGTCTTCGAGGATGGTGGCAAGGCCGCGCACTTCGCTGTCTCCTGCGGCCAGGACCATGCCTTGGGATTCGATGCCCATGAGCTTGGCCGGCTTGAGGTTCGCGACAATGATGATCATTTTGCCGATCAGGGCCTCTGGCTCGTATTTCTTGCCGATACCTGCAACGATTTGTCGTTGCTCCCCTCCCTCGCCAAGGCTGACTTGCAGCTTGAGAAGTTTTTCCGATTTTGGCACTCGCTCCGCGCTGATGACCTTCGCGGTCTTGAGCTGAATCTTCATGAAGTCGTCGATGGTGATCTGCGCCGGCGCGGCTGGCGCAGCAGGAGTTGTTAGCGGTGGCGCGGGAATGGCCGGCGTTGGGATTGCTGCGGTCGATTGCGGGGGAATGGTTGCGTCGCTCACGGTCTTCGCTCCTTGTAGTTGTGTTTCGATGCGAGGGAAGAGGCCAGGGCCTTTGCAAATTTTGGTTTGAGGAAACGGCGCACCCCATTCGTAGGCTGTTTGTGGTAGCGGTTTTGAAAAGTCCCACGAAAGGCCCAGTTGTTGGGCCAGTTGCCCGGCCGTGTGCGGCATGTAGGGATAGAGCAGAACAGAGATTAAGCGCAGCGCGCTCGAAGCGGTATGCAGGACGGTGTTGAGCTGTGGGAGGTTGTCGGGACTCTTGGCCAGTTTCCAGGGTGCAGCCTTGTCGATGTATTCGTCGCAGAGACCGATGAGTTCCCAGATGGCCTGGAGGTTTTCCCGAAAGGCGAGGGAACGGAATCCATGCTCGATTTTTCCCGGGAGGCTGGTCGCGGCGGCGGCAATCTTCGCTTCCAATTCCGGTAGGGCTGGAGGGCCGGCAGCGGGAATCGTGCTATTGGCGAACCGCTCGATCATCGTCAAGGTGCGGCTCAGGAGATTGCCGATCCCGTTGGCCAAGTCGCTGTTGAGAATGGTGACCATGGTGGTTTGTGAAAAGTCTCCGTCTTGTCCGAAGGGCACTTCCCGAAACAGGAAATGCCGGAATGCATCGGCGCCGATGGTTTCGATTATCTTGTGCGGGTCCACAACATTGCCGCGGCTCTTCGACATCTTTTCGCCATTGACGGTCCACCAGCCATGGGCGAAGATCATTTTCGGTAGCGGCAGGTTCAGCGCCATGAGCATCGTGGACCAGTAAACTGCGTGGGTGGTCAGAATATCTTTTCCCACTAAATGAACCGAGGCAGGCCAGAACTCATCGAAGGCGGGCTTCTTCGAGAGATATTCCAAGGCGGAGACATAGTTCACCAGCGCGTCGAACCAGACGTAGGTCACGCAGTCCTTGTCGAAGGGGAGCTCGATGCCCCAGGAGAGGCGCGATTTGGGCCGGGAGATCGAGAGGTCGCCGAGGGTTTGTGTCGTCAGAAATCCCAGGACTTCGTTGCGCCGCGATTCGGGGCGGATGAAGTCAGGATGTTGTTTGATGTGGTCGAGCAGGCGTTCCTGATACTGTCCCATCTTGAAAAAGTAGTTGTGCTCGCTGAGTTGCTCTACCGGGCGTTTGCAGTCAGGGCAGAGGCCGGCTGTGACATCCTTTTCCGTCCAAAACCGTTCGTCGAAGGTGCAGTACCAGCCAGTGTAATCGGCCTTGTAAATCAGGCCTGCATTGAAGAGCTCTTGAAGATATCGCTGGACGGCTGATTTGTGCGGGGCATCGGTCGTCCTGATGAAGGCGTCGTGCGAGATGTTCAGCTTCTTCCAGAGTTCCTGAAACTGGGCCGCGAGCCTGTCGCAATGGGCTTGCGCATCGATGCCAGCTTTGACGGCGGCCTGCTGAACCTTTTGCCCATGTTCATCGAGCCCTGTGAGGAAGAATACGTCGCGCCCACGCAGGCGCCAGTAGCGGGCCAGGACGTCGGCCGCTACGGTGGTATAGGCATGCCCGATATGGGGCACGTCGTTCACGTAATAGATCGGCGTCGTGATGTAGAGACTGTTGGGATTACTCATGGGGCGCCACAAAAGATAGCAGGTAATAAACGGCGAAAGCTAGGCAGGCAGGGGGGCGGACGACAGGGTGAGCGCATCGCGCAGGCGGAGCAGAACCATTTCCAGCGCCATCTGGAGATTGAGATGACGCGTGGCTCGCTGCTCGGTCAGTTCGATTTCACGGAGCAGGCCCAGCAATGCATCGGTATCGGCTTGCTGTGCGTAGGATTCCAGCGTGGTGAGGTCATCGAGGTTGAGGATCTGGTCGCGATCTCCTCCAACCTGGATCACGACGAGGTCGCGGATCCACCGAGTCATCCAGGCGAGGATGTCCTGGGCCCGGTCTGCCTTGGCAATCGCTTCCGCCGAAGAGAGGATGGAGCCGATGGATTGCAAGGATTGGGGCCGGACCAAGTCCACGAGTTCTTGTTGGCGCTGGCGTGTGTCTTTGACGTCGGACGTGAGGGCTTCCCCGATACGGCCTTCGCTAATGATGGCGAGGAATCGCGCGTCTGACGGAGGGATTTCACGTTTGAGAATGAGCGCGGCCTCCACCTGGGTGCGAGCCGGGGTCGTGAAGCGCAGGGCCTGACAGCGTGACCGGATGGTCGCAGGGAGGGCGGCGGGGCGGCTGGAGATCAGGAGGAAGAGACTGTGGTCTGGCGGTTCTTCCAATGTTTTGAGTAAAGCATTGGCCGCGCCGATCGTCATGCGGTCTGCGTCGTTGATCAAGCAAATTTTCCGCTCGCCGATAAGCGGGCGATACATAATCTGATGTTCGATCTCGCGGACCTGTTCGATTTTAATTTGCTGGGTGGCCTGTTCCGGGTCCGGTTCGATGACGAAAAAGTCCGGATGAGTGCGGGCTTCAATTTGTTGGCAGGACCGACAGGTTCCACAACTGTCGAGGCCTTCTGTGTCCGGCGGCCGTTCGCAGCTGAGCGCTTGCGCGAAGCGAATGGCCGTCAATCGTTTCCCGATCGCTTCTTCCCCATGGAACAGGTAGGCGTGCGCCAATCGCTCATGGGCGACGGCGGCTTGTAGGAGCGTAATGGATCGCTGATGGCCGATACAGTCCCGAAAGGGCATGTTAGCTCCGGCTGCGTGACGACCGACGAGGGTTACAGATCCAGCCTAGCACGATCTCTGTAAGCTCGTCCCGGACTTCTTGCGGGGGCCGATGTGCATTCACGACTTTCATGCGGCCTGGTTCTTCTGCGGCGAGAGCCAGAAAGCCCCGTCGCACCTTGCGATGGAAACGTTCTGCCTCCCGGTCCAGTCGATTCTGCGGGCCACGATCGGCTCTCCTCCTGGCCAAGCCCACGGAAATCGGGAGGTCAAGGACGAGGGTCAGGTCCGGCGCCAGTCCGTCTGTCGCGACCTCGTTGGCCTCTTTCAGCCATTGCAGATCCAGGCCTCGCGCGAATCCTTGATAGGCCAAGGTGGAATCGGAGAATCGGTCGCAGAGCACGATTGTGCCATTCCGTAAGGCCGGTTTAATGAAGTGGGTGACGTGCTGGCTTCTCGCCGCGAGAATGAGGAGGGCTTCCGCTTGAGGCGTGACCGGTTCTTTTGACGAGGCAGTGAGGAGAATATGGCGGATCGCTTCAGCTGTCGCAGTGCCACCCGGCTCTCGCGTTTGGAGTACGCGATAGCCTGCCTTGGTCAGCACCTTGGCGAGGTAACTGATCTGGGTGCTTTTCCCGCTACCTTCGGTCCCCTCCAGGGTAATGAAGAGACCGCGAGTCTCCCGTTTTTTTATGCCCATTGAGCTGGTTCTTTCACCGGTGGAGAAAACGGGCGGGATAGTATTCCAAGTTGTTGAAAATAGCAAGAAAAGGCTTGCGAGGCCCTCATCATTCTCTGTATGATGAGGGCCTACTTGCGGCGGCTCTCATTTATGCTGAAAACCTCGCTAAAACGCTACTTTCTGACAGGCCTGCTGGTCATTATCCCCCTGTGGGGAACTGTCCTCATTTTGAAGACCCTTTTCGTGGCGGTGGATGGGATTTTGGGAGACCTCCTGGTCCGGCTGGTGCCGAGTCATTATGTGCCAGGATTGGGGATTCTTTCGTTGATTCTGTTGGTGCTAGCGACCGGGCTCTTTGCCACGAACTTTATGGGCAAGCAAATGGTGAAGTGGTGGGAGGCATTATTGAACCGTGTCCCACTCGTGCGGGGGATCTACTCGACCTTGAAGTCCATGATGGACATTTTGTCGTTTGCCGATTCCGATCATCCCTCCTATAACCGCGTCGTGCTCATCCAGTTTCCCAAGAACGGCAGCTATTGTTTCGCGTTCGTGACCGGCTCGACGAAAGGGGAGATGCAGGGTCTCGCGCAGGCGCCCTTGCTCCATGTCTATGTGCCGACGTCGCCGAATCCGACGTCTGGCTATTTCCTCTTGGTGCCGGAGCATGAAGTTGCTTCTATCGATATGAGCGTAGAGGAGGCGATGAAGCTCATCGTCTCAGGCGGGCTCTGTTCACCTTCCGCGTCCCTGTCCTCGGCCGTGATGGCCGCGACGAAGCAGAGTATGGCCAAGCAGCCTGAGTCGGGAGTGCCGATCCGATGAGCCGTTCACGAACCACTGAACCTGCAGCGGTGAAGAAGCAGGCCAACTCAGACCGACAGGGAAAAATCCCCGGCCTCGCAGTGGTTGTTATGGCGGCTGGGCAGGGGGCACGCATGCGCTCAAAGCAGGCGAAGGTGTTACATCCTGTGGCAGGCCAGGCGATGGTGCTCTATTCGGTCGGACTCGCATTGCGCGTCGCCGGAGAGCCTGTGGCGGTCGTGGTCGGTCATCAGGCAGAGCTGGTTCGCCAGGCGATCGATCAATTGGTGTCGGACAAGAAGCGCGCGCGCGTGTCGATCGTCGAGCAACGGAAACAATTAGGCACGGGCCATGCGGTGTTGCAGAGCCGTCCGGTGTTCGGGGTGGGCAAACGGGGCGCTCCTTCCAGCTATTTGATTCTGAACGGCGATACACCGCTGCTCCGAGAAAAGACCGTGCGTGAACTTTTGCGCGTGCATAAAACGGAGCGTGCGATCGTGACTCTGCTGACCGCGGAGATGGACGACGCGAGTGGCTATGGGCGGGTCGTCCGTGCTCCTTCAGCCGAACGGAGTGTTGTTGGCATCGTCGAGGATCGTGACGCGAGCGCCGCGGAGCGAGCGATCCATGAAATCAACGTGGGCACCTATGTGGTCGACGGAGAGTTTCTCTTTAGCGCACTGGAAAACCTCGACTCCAGCAATGCTCAGGGTGAATATTATTTGACGGATATCGTCCGGCTTGCGGAACGTGCCGGGCGGCGCATCGCAGCGGTCGTGCTTGACGATCCCGACGAGGGACTGGGCGTGAATACGAGGCGGCAGCTCGCCGAGGCGGAGCAGGTCGTGCGGTGGCAGATCCGGGACCGGTGGCTGGATGCGGGGGTAACGATGCTCGATCCTGCTTCGGTCTGGATCGACGCGACCGTCACGATCGGGAAAGACACGGTGCTCTATCCTAACGTGACGCTCGAAGGGACGACGGCCATCGGCGAAGATTGCCTGGTGCGCTCCCATACGCGATTGACGGATTGCACTGTCGGGAACGGCGTTGAGATTTTGGATCACTGTGTCTGTACCGATTCGCAGATCGAGGACGAGGCGCGCCTGGGCCCCTTCGCGCATCTGCGGCCCGGCGTGGTGGTGCGAAAGAAGGCCAAGGTCGGGAACTTTGTTGAGATGAAGAACACCGATCTAGGCGAGGGCTCGCAGGCGAACCATCTCAGCTATCTGGGGGATGCGAAGATCGGGAAAAGAGTCAACATTGGTGCCGGGACCATCACCTGCAACTACGACGGGTCACGAAAGTTTCAAACAGTCATCAGGGATGGGGTTTTCCTCGGGAGCCACACCCAGCTGGTTGCGCCGGTAACGGTGGGAGCAGGAGCCGTCATCGCAGCCGGCACCACGGTCACGGAGGATGTGCCGGCGCATGCGTTGGCGATCTCGCGGGTGGTACAAGTGAATCGCGTCGGATGGGCGGCGCGCCGCCGCGCCTTAGCGACAGCCGTACCGGGTAAGGCGGCGAAGAAGCCCGTGGCACGCCAATCCAAAAGTCGGAGATAGGTAGCGCGTATGTGTGGAATCGTCGGATATGTGGGCGATCAGGCATCGGTACCGATTCTCATCGGCGGCCTGGCGAAGCTGGAGTATCGAGGGTACGACTCGGCCGGCGTTGCGGTGCTGCAAGGCGAAAAGATTGAAGTCCGCCGCAGCGTCGGCAAGCTGGCCAATCTTCAGAAGTCGCTCAAGGAAAAAAAGCTCGCCGGCACCGTGGGGATCGGCCACACGCGCTGGGCGACACACGGAAGGCCTTCGGAGCAAAACGCCCACCCGCACCGCTCGAAGGGCTGCGTGCTGGTGCATAACGGCATCATCGAAAACTATCAACCGTTGAAACAGCAGTTGGAGAAGGAAGGGTACAAGTTTCACTCGGAAACGGATACGGAAGTAGTCGCGCACCTGATCGACAAATATTTCCAGCCTGGCGTGACGCTGGCTGAGGCGGTGCGGGCGGCGACCAAAGACGTGCGAGGCAGTTATGCGCTCGCGGTTATTTCAGAGCGGGAACCGGGAACGATGATCGCGGCGCGCGCGGGTTGCCCGCTGGTCGTGGGGGCAACGGCCACAGCGTCCTTTGTTGCCTCCGATGTCATGGCGATGCTGGCCCATACCCGCGACGTGACCTACCTCGAAGAGGGGGATGTGGCGGTTGTGACCGCGACGGATATCTCTCTTACCGATATCGAGGGCCGTCCGGTGAAACGGAAATCGACGAAGATCACCTGGGATGCCTCCGCGGCAGAAAAGAGTGGCTTTCCGCATTTCATGTTGAAGGAGATTCACGAACAGCCGCAGGCAATCCTCGATACGATGCGCGGGCGGTATTCCTACGATACCGGCGAGGCCGATCTGCCGGATATCGGCTTGACGCCGAAAGAGTTTGCCGCAGTCGGACGGATTTGGATCGTGGCCTGCGGCACCTCGTGGCATGCGGGGCTGGTGGGGAAGTATCTGCTGGAGGAGATGGTGCGCACGCCGGTGCAAGTGGATATCGCCAGCGAATTCCGCTATCGCGATCCGCTGGTCAAGAAAGAGGATCTCTTCATCACGATCTCGCAGTCCGGCGAGACGGCCGACACGCTGGCCGCAGCGCGTGAAGCGAAGGAGAAGGGGGCGCGGGTCGTTTCGGTCGTGAATGTGATGGGGAGTACCCTGGCCCGCGAGTCGGACGGAGTCCTCTATACCCATTGCGGGCCAGAGATCGGCGTCGCCTCGACCAAGGCCTTCACGGCGCAGCTTACAGCGCTCTACATGTTGGCGCTCCATTTAGGGCGCGTGCGCGGCACTCTGGGGGTTGCGGAGGGGAAGGCCTGGCTCGACCGTCTCGTGCGGCTCCCGGTCTTGGTCGAGCAGGTGCTCGGCCGCGAGGCGGAGATCGTGGCGATTGCCAAGCGGTATTACAAGAAGCGGAATTTCTTGTTTCTCGGGCGCGGTATTAACTTTCCGATCGCGCTGGAAGGGGCCCTGAAGCTGAAGGAAGTGTCCTATATCCATGCTGAAGGCTATGCAGCGGGAGAGATGAAGCATGGCCCGATCGCGCTCATCGACAAGGACATGCCGGTGGTCGTGTTGGCGCCGAAGGACCGGTTGTACGAAAAGACCGTGAGCAATCTGATGGAAGTAAAGGCCCGGCGCGCGCCGGTCATTGCGTTGGTGGCGGAAGGCGAGCGGGAGTTGGGGAAGATCGCCGATGCGATCTTCACGATTCCCGACACGCATCCCTTGCTCTCCCCAATTTTGTTTACGATTCCCTTGCAGCTCTTGGCCTATCATATCGCCGTGCTGCGGGGAGCAGATGTGGATCAGCCACGGAACTTGGCCAAGAGCGTGACGGTAGAGTGATGCGTCGGAAGGTCGCTATGTCAGAACGTCGTCAAGTCTCGGCGTAGGACTCGATTTTTGACTTTACAGACTTGATGCCGTGAGGGACGAATTTCCATGAACATTACCAAACAGGAAGTAGCGAAGGTCGCGAAGCTGGCGCGGCTGCAGTTGACGGAGAGCGAGCAGGCTGCTTTTATCAAGCAGCTGAGCCAGATCCTTACACATGTGGAAACGTTGAAACAGTATGATACCACCGGCGTTGAGCCGACGGCCACGGTGTTGGGGCAGGTCAATGTGTTCCGCCCCGATGAGGCACGGCCGTCCCTGCCCGTCGAGCGGGCGGTGACTAATGCACCGGAGTCAGCCGACGGATTTTTTGTCGTACCGAAAATTATCGAAGATCGCCAACCCCTTTAAGTAAGTAAGCGAGGTTTGAATGTTCAGGCAAATGTTGCGGTCGAAAATTCATCGCGCCACGGTCACCGAGTCCTGCCTCGATTATGAAGGCAGTCTCACAATCGATGAGAATCTGATGGAAGCGGCGGGGATTTTACCCTATGAGGCGATCGTCTGTTCTAATTTGAATAACGGCGAGCGGTTCATGACCTATGCGATGGCAGGCAAGCGCGGCGCAGGCGAAATTATTCTCAACGGGCCGACGGCTCGGAAGGGCGCGGTGCGCGATCAGATCATCATTTTCTGTTACGAGTATTATTCCAAAGAAGAAATCGCCCGGCATGCGCCCAAGATCATCCAGGTCAATGAGAAAAATCAGATGGTGCAGGGGAAGACGAAGCCCTGATGTCGATTCATAAACTCACGCTCTATGAGCTCCATAAGAAATTCACCGCCGGGGAAGTCACGGCCACGGAGATCGTGCGCGCCTACGGGTTGCGGATCGGCCAAGTGGAGTCCAAGGTGAAGGCCTACATCACGCAGACCAAGGACTCGGTGATAGCACAGGCGAGCGCACTCGATGCGTCCCTGAAAGGCTGGCGGAAGACGGCGCCGATGATGGGCATGCCCCTAGCGATCAAAGATAATATCTGCACCGAGGGCGTGACCACGACCTGCGCCTCACGGATGCTTGGAAACTTTGTGCCGCCATACGATGCGACGGTGATTGCGAAGTTGCGTCAACAGGGATACTTGCTTCTCGGGAAGACCAACCTCGATGAATTTGCGATGGGCTCTTCCACCGAGAACTCTGCCTTTGGGCCGAGCCGCAATCCCTGGAATCTGCATTGCGTGCCGGGAGGGTCCAGCGGAGGCTCTGCTGCTGCTGTGGCGGCGGACGAATGTGCGGCGGCCTTGGGCTCCGATACGGGCGGATCGATCCGTCAGCCTGCGGCATTTTGCGGGGTGGTCGGGCTCAAGCCGACCTATGGGCGGGTTTCCCGATATGGGTTGATCGCCTTTGCCTCCTCGCTTGATCAAATTGGACCGATCACGAAAGATGTGACGGACGCGGCGTTCCTTCTCGGCGCCATTGCTGGCCACGATCCGTTGGATTCAACGTCGGCGGATGTCCCAGTGCCGGACTACATGAAGGCGTTGAAGAAGAAAGATCTTAAGAGACTGAAGGTCGGGGTGCCAGCCGAGTTCTTTGCTGAGGGACTGGACTCGGATGTGGAGCAGGCCGTGCGGGCGGCGATCGAGGAGCTGAAAGCGCTTGGATGCACGATCAAGGAAATTCAGTTGCCCCGGACGGATGCGGCCGTGGCGACCTATTATGTCATTGCGACAGCCGAGGCCAGTTCGAATCTGGCCCGTTACGACGGGGTAAAGTTCGGACTTCGCGCCAAGGAAACGAAAGACCTGCTGGATCTCTATATGAAGACGAGGCAGGAGGGGTTCGGGCCGGAAGTGAAGCGCCGGATCATGTTGGGCACCTATGTGCTTAGCGCCGGCTATTACGATACGTATTACGGGAAAGCGCAGGCGGTGCGTACCTTGATCCGCCAGGATTTCGATGCGGCTTTTCACGACGTCGATCTCATCGTGACTCCCGTGACGCCCACGCCGGCATTTCAGTTCGGCGCGAAGAGCGAAGATCCGCTGCAAATGTATTTGTCGGATATTTTCACCATTTCGGTGAACCTGGCTGGGGTGCCAGCGATTTCGCTGCCCTGTGGTTTTAGTCAGACAGGTTTGCCTATTGGGTTGCAGCTGATCGGTCGGCCCTTCGAAGAGGACACGCTCTTGCGGGCAGCCTATGCCTATGAACAGAGCACGCAGTGGCGGATGAAGAAGCCGGTGATACGGTGAGGGGCAAGGAGATATAGGGAGAACGCGTTAGCGGAGGTGCCTTATGACAATTGTTGAAATGGCTGTGCTGCTGGTGGCGGTCGCGTTTGCAGTGTTGGTGAGCTATCTCGTGCCGGTGCTGATTCAGCTTCGCAAGACCGTGGCGGAATCCGAGCAGCTGTTCGTGACGATGAATAAGGATTTGCCGCCGTTGATCGGCGAGCTTCTAGCCATAAGCGACAACCTCAACGACCTGATAGAGCAGGCTCGCGGGGGAGCCGAACATGCTGCCGTCCTCTTGCATGCAGTCGGGGAAGTGGGAGAGTCGATTCAGGATGCGCATGATGTCGTGAGGGGCTCGAGCGGATTGTTCGTAAACAATGTGGCGAGCGTGGTGGCAGGATTTAAAGCCGCAACTCAAGTCATGAAAAAGCGGTTTCGTGAAGAAGGAAGGCATCGCAATGTCGGATGATCGAGGTTCCTCAGCAGCAACACTCATGCTCGCATTCCTGGGTGGTGCGGCAACCGGTGGAAGAGGGGAAAGAGGTTGTGAACTCGAAGAAGGCGATTTTGCGCGAGGCGTTCGATGTTGGACGTGAGGCGATGAAACGCGAGTGCGACCGATTGCGTGGAGAGGAACGCAGCTAAATTATGACGTATGAAGTCGTCATCGGAGTAGAAGTGCATGCGCAGCTGCGGACTAAGTCCAAGTTGTTTTGCGGCTGCGGGACGCAATTCGGGCTGACGGCCAATAGCCAGACTTGCCCGCTCTGCTTGGGACTTCCCGGCACGTTGCCGGTGATCAATCGGGCGGCGGTCGAGATGGCGGTGCGGGCCGGTTTGGCGTTGAATTGCACCATCGCGGGGAATAATCTCTTTGCGCGCAAGAACTACTTCTATCCGGACCTGCCCAAGGGCTATCAGATTTCGCAATACGAGGAGCCGATCTGCGAACATGGCTGGATCGAGATTGTCTCGGCTGACGGTAAGCCACGGCGCGTTCGTATCAGGCGCGCCCACTTGGAAGAAGACGCGGGGAAGAGCGTCCATGTGGTTGGCGCCAATGGGAGCCGTGTCGATTTGAATCGGGCCGGCACGCCACTACTGGAGATCGTGACGGAGCCAGACCTCCAGTCGGCCGATGAAGTTGTGGCCTACTTGAAGGGCCTTCGCGATGTGCTCATGTATCTGGAAGTCTGTGACGGCAATATGGATGAGGGGAGCTTCCGCTGCGAGCCGAACCTCTCGCTTCGTCCTGTGGGCCAGAAGGAATTTGGTACCAAGGTCGAACTGAAAAATATCAATTCGTTCAAGTTCGTCAAGGATGCCATCGAGTATGAAATCAAGCGCCAGACCAAGGTGCTGAGCCAGGGCGGGAAGATCAATCAGGAGACTAGGCTCTGGAACCTCGATCGCGGCGAGACGGCAGTCATGCGCTCCAAGGAAGAGGCGCACGACTATCGCTATTTCCCCGATCCCGATCTGGTGCCGCTCAAGCTGGACAAGGAATGGATCGAGGGCTGTCGCAAGCAGGTGACGGAATTGCCTGTCGCCAGGCTGCAGCGATTCGTTAGCGAGTTTGCTCTGTCCGAGTACGATGCTGGCGTGCTGACTGCGTCGAGGGCTGTGGCTGATTACTTTGAGATGGCGGTGAAACTCTTCAGTCAGCCCAAGACAGTGAGCAATTGGGTGATGGGCGAACTTACCAGGGAACTGAATAATTCAGGAACCGATGCGAGCGTGTCGCCGGTTTCGCCGGAACGGCTGGTGAGTCTGTTGCAGTTGGTCGAGCAGGGGACTATCAGTTTGAAGGTCGCGCGCGAGATTTTCCCGGAAGTGTATAGCAGCGGGAAGACGCCCGAGCAGATCGTTCAGGAGCAGGGGCTCGTGCAAGTCTCCGATGAAGGGGCGCTGGGCCAGATCATTATTGACGTGCTGGCAAAGAATCCGTCACAGGTAACGCAATTCAAAGAGGGCAAGCAGCAGGTGCTGGGATTCCTGGTCGGACAGGTGATGAAGTCGTCAAGCGGCAAGGCGAATCCCGGGAAGGTGAATGAGTTGTTAAAGAAGAAATTGGGATGAGGTTGGGCGCCTTGTTTGCTCGCACAGCGCGCGGCCTCAGAAGGCCCCCGTTGGACGTGCGTAGTTGAAGATATCTCATTCTCGCTCTGAGGGTGACCAGTCATAAGAGGGAGTAGAAGGCATGAGCGTAATTCGAGAGATTAAAGGCAGACAGATTTTGGACTCGCGGGGGAATCCGACGGTCGAGGCGGAAGTGACGCTGGACAGTGGGGCCTATGGGCGGGCGGCTGTGCCTTCCGGGGCTTCGACCGGCGAGAAGGAAGCGATTGAACTGCGCGATGGCGATAAGAAGCGCTGGATGGGGAAAGGCGTGTCGAAGGCCGTGGACAACATCAGCAAGCTGATCGCCCCGGAGCTGTTAGGGATGGAAGCGCTCGATCAAGTCGAGATCGATCAGATGATGATCGATCTGGATGGCACGAAAACGAAAAATCGGCTCGGCGCCAATGCCATTCTGGGTGTCTCCCTGGCCGTGGCGAAGGCAGCGGCGTCTGAAACAGGTCAGCCGCTTTATCGATACCTTGGCGGGACGAATGCGCGAGTGTTGCCAGTGCCGCTGATGAACATCATCAACGGCGGAGCCCATGCCGACAACCGGCTGGACTTGCAAGAGTTCATGATCATGCCGGTGGGGGCGCCCAGTTTCAGCGAGGCCTTCCGGATGGCGACCGAGGTGTTCCATACGCTTAAGGCGCTGCTCAAGAAAAAAGGATTGAATACGGCGGTCGGCGATGAAGGCGGGTTTGCGCCGGATCTCCAGTCGAATGAAGAGGCAATTGGCTTGATCATGGAGGCGATCGAGGCGGCAGGCTATAAGCCTGGGCGCGACATCGCCCTGGCCTTGGACTGTGCCGCCAGCGAACTCTATGAGAAGGGCCGATATTACCTGGAAGCAGAAAAGAACCCTGAGCGCTCCGCTGAGGAGATGATCCTGTACTACGCGAAGCTTGTAGATCGCTATCCAATTCTCTCCATCGAAGATGGATTAAGCGAGTTGGATTGGAAGGGTTGGAAGCTGCTGACGGAGAAGCTGGGTAAAAAGGTCCAATTGGTTGGAGACGATATCTTCGTGACTAATGTGGAGATCTTTGCTAAGGGAATTAAGGAGGGGATTGCGAATTCCATTCTGATCAAGCTTAACCAGATCGGCACCCTGACGGAAACGCTGGAGGCGATTGAGTTGGCGAAGCGGTCTGGCTATACCGCGATCATCTCGCACCGATCAGGAGAAACAGAGGATACGACGATCGCGGACGTGGCGGTCGCGACTAACAGCGGGCTCATTAAGACCGGGTCGCTGTCTAGGACGGATCGTGTAGCCAAGTACAATCAGCTGCTCAGGATCGAGGAAGAGCTGGGTTCAAGGGCAGTCTATCTGGGGCGTGAGGCCGTGCCGGGGCGATAGTCGATCATGCGAGTACGACGATGATCATTAAGCAAAACAGAAGTAGACAGTGGCTCGACTGGCAGCGCCGCCTGGTCACAGGCGCACATTATGCCGGAGGAGCCGCTTGTCTGTTGCTGCTGGTCGCGTTAGTGTTTGGTGATCTGGGGCTGCCGCTGTATTTCTCTATGCGCAATCACGCACAACAACTGGGCCTCGATCTTCAAGAGCTGCAGCGCGCGACCCTCACGCTGCGGGGGAAGATCGACCGTTTGGAGCGAGATCCTGCGACGATCGAACAGTTGGCGCGAGAGCAGCTCGGGTATGTCCGTAAAGGTGAAACTGTGTATCAATTGGTTCCTTCACCATCACAGGAGCGGCCTCGTCCGTAGTTGCACCATGAGGTTTGGCACAGTCGCAATCATTGGCCGGCCGAACGTCGGAAAGTCGACCTTACTCAACCAATTGTTGAAGCAGAAAGTGGCAATCGTTTCTGATAAACCGCAAACAACGAGAACAAGAATTTTGGGAGTCGTGCATGTGCCTGGCGCGCAGATCGCGTTGCTCGATACGCCTGGGCTGCACAAGCCGCAACATTTGCTTAACCGGCGTATGGTCCGCACCACGGTCGAGACGTTGGAGGAGGCGGACATCTTGTACGTGCTGATGGACACGACGAGTTCGCCCGGTCCCGGCGATCTGTTGGTGATCGATCATGTGAAAGGGGCGATCCGGAAGCGTCTGCGTCCGGTGATCTTGGTGCTGAACAAGGTGGATCTGGTCAATAAGCTTAAGTTGCTGCCGGTAATGGAGACCTACGCGCGGCTTTTCGCATGGACGGACGTGGTGCCGGTGTCGGCTGAAACCGGCGACAATGTCGATCGTCTGCTGTCTGTGACCGTGGCCCATCTTCCGGAAGGAGATGCGGGCTATGGGGAAGACACCGTAACCGATCAGTCCATGCGGACTTTGGCCGCCGAGATGATTCGCGAAAAGATCTTGCTCCAGACCTATGAAGAAGTGCCCTATTCGGTGGCGGTGGAGATCGATGCCTTTGTGGAGGAGGGAAAGCTCGCCCGTATCAGCGCGACGGTGCTGGTTGAGCGAGAGTCTCATAAGGCGATCCTGATCGGGAAGCACGGAGATCGGCTCAAGGAGGTCGGGACCGAGGCGCGGACGGAACTGGAAGAGATCTTTGAGATGAAAGTATTTCTGCAGCTGTGGGTGAAAGTTCGGGAGGCCTGGCGGGAAGATGAGCATGCACTCACGGAGCTGGGATATTAGATGGTCCGCAAGTCCATAACGTCATCAAGTTTCGGTCGAAGACTTGCCGACGTTCGACGTTCAGAATTTTAGGCTTGGAATGACAATGCAGCCACCTGAACGCATGCCGGAATCAAGTCTGGTAGATCCGCGCCCTCGTTCAGGAGAGAAGGATCTCCCCCACGACGCGTTGCGCGATCCCGCCGATCGAGGTCGGGCCAAGTCCGACATTGTCTTGTTGTCGGTGCAACGGCTCTTGCGTCGTGGCGCGATTGCTAATCTCGCCAAGATGCTGGGTCGGATGCACCAGGCCGATGTGGCCAAAGTGATCGTCCATCTGTCGTCTTCTAAAGAAAAACGCGAAGTGTTCGAGCTGGTTCAGGGCGAGTCGAAGCGCGGTCAGGTGCTGAGCGAGCTCCCTAGCGACAGCATCAATCAGGTGTTAGCGGATCTGTTGCCTTCGGATATTGCTGGGTTGATCAAGGACCTCGGCCCTGACGACGTGGCTTACATCCTCGGGGTGCTGTCGGAAGAGCGAGCGACGGAGATTCTCTCGTTGATGCGGACGGAGGACTCCACGGAAGTCGCCGACCTGCTGAAGTATCCGAAGGATACGGCCGGCGGTATCATGACGACGGAGTTCTTCGCGTTGCCGGAAGAAGCGACGGTGCAGGATGCCATCCACCGCCTCCAGCTGGCGACTGATGCGGAAATGGTGTTCTATATTTACGTGACTGACCTGGATGAGCGTCTGGTCGGGGTGCTCTCGCTTCGACAGTTGCTCACGGTGGCGCCCTCGACGCCACTGAAAAACATCGCCACGCGTGATGTCATCAGCGTGACGGTCGATATGGACCAGGAGGAAGTTGCTCGCCAGGTGGCAAGTTACAACTTGCTCGCGATTCCCGTCATCGACAAAGACACCAAATTGGTCGGCATCATCACGGTTGACGACGTGGTGGACGTGATCCGGGAAGAAGCGACCGAAGATATGCTCAAGATGGCCGGCGCGATCGAGGAGGACTCGGTCTCGAAATCCTCCAGCGTGGCATCGGCGAAGCACCGGCTTCCCTGGCTTTTTACGAACCTCGTCGGCAGTCTCTTCTCAGGTGCGATTCTGTGGGAGTTCCGCTACACGATTCAGGAAGTGGTGGCTATCGTCAGTTTTATCCCGGTCATCGCCGCCATGGGTGGAAATGTGGGTCTTCAGTCCTCGACGCTGATTATTCGCGGATTGGCGACAGGGCTGATTGCGCTGACAGATGTGCGGACCGTGTTTATCAGAGAAATTAAGGTTGGCCTCCTGATGGGGTTCGCCTGCGGGCTGATTCTTACCATTGTGGGCTGGCTGTGGCATCAAGCTTTTCTGGGCATGGTCGTGGGGGTATCGCTGATTATGGCCTTCATGGTCTCGACTAGCATGGCGACGTTCATGCCTATTCTGCTAAAACGCATAGGGGTGGATCCTGCCGTGGCGGCTGGTCCCTTTGTGACGACGGCCAACGACATCACGGGCATTACCATCTATCTCACCCTGGCCACTCTGTTTATGGACCATCTGCGCTAGCAAGAACCGTCAAACGTGAGGCGTGAAGCGTGAAACGTAGAACTGCCGGTTGCTCGTCCGCTGAAACCGTTCACGTGGTGCGAGTCGTGCCCCATGGATTTTCCCTATGCCGCTGATCAAGACCGCTGCGATCACATTGAAAAGCCGGAAGTGGGGCGATGCGGATCGTATCGTCACCTTCTATACCAAGGAGATGGGCAAGGTTCGTGGTGTGGCGCGGGGGGCGCGACGGATGAAGAGCCGGCTTGGCGCCTCGCTCGAGCCTCTCACGATCTGCCATCTCAACCTGTTCGAAAAGTCCGGTGATTCGCTCTATCGTATTTCGCAAGTTGATCTCGTGGAACCCTTCATAAAGTTTCGTGAAGACTTGACGCTGATGACTGCTGCCGCGCGGATGGTCAATGTGGTGGGAGCGGTGACGCCGGACGGGGATCCGGACCCGCAGCTCTTCGACACGCTCGAACAGGGCCTGCGCGCCTTGATCACGAGCCAGGATCCGGCGATGACGGCATTGCTGTTTCAGATCAGGCTGCTGGGGTTTCTCGGGTTTCGCCCCCAGACCGATCACTGTGCTGCCTGCGGTAAGGGGCGGTTGGTGGGAGAGCTACAGTTCTCGCCTCTGTCAGGAGGCCTGGTCTGTATGGCCTGTGCGGCGCGCCAATCTTTCCGTTGTTTGCCGCTTTCACGAGGGAGCCTGGCCTTTCTGCACCAGGCGTTGCAGCTGTCCTCTTCGATGGTCGATCGCTTGAGGGCCGTAGGGCAAGTCCGGTACGAGGTGGAAAATGCGATTGAAGGCTATGTCACGGTGGTGGCGGGCCGGCAACTGCCTCCGGTGAATTTTTTGTCCTATCCGTCCTGATCAGGCGCGAGGGGGTTGCAGTGGAAGGAAGCGACAAGGATGACTGAGACCCTGTATGAGCCAAAAGATATGTCCTGGGTGGACAAGGGCGTGCTGGGCATCGAATGGAACGATGGGCACAAGTCCGTCTATCCCGTCCGGTATCTCCGTCAGCAATGCCCCTGCGCTGCCTGTGTGGACGAGTGGTCCGGCGTCCTGCGTTTGCAGCCGGGCGATGTGCCGATCGTGATCATGTTGCAGGATGTGCAGCCGGTCGGACGTTATGCCTTGCAATTTACCTGGAGCGATGGCCACGACACGGGAATTTACTCCTATGGCCTCCTCCGGCGGATCTGTCAATGTGATGTCTGTCAGCCGGTCAAACCGATTGAACCAAGGAGCCGCCGTCTTTTATGAGAAGATTCGCGGATCGGTTCAGCGACCGTGATGCGTCGCGCCCCTCTGGATGGGCGTTTATGAAGCGCGGTAAAGATTCCTCTCGAATCGTCCGTAATGGACATCATTCCTTAATACAATGGTCTGTGAGCAGATCTATTGGAATGGAAGATCGCGAGAGGGTCGAGAGAGGCGCGAGGCGAGTCGGCTAGGGTAGGTTGAGCGTGACTTCAAGGATGTTGGGCTCAAGATCTGAAAGCAACGCTTTCGCTTGCAGTGTGTAATATGCGTACTCGGATTGGGGTTGGTAGCTGAGGACGGTCCTGAGCAGGTCTTTCGCCGCATCAAGGTTCCCTGCCTCGATGGCAGCGGTACCGGCCCGTAAGGAGCAGGCTGCCGCCATTGCCTTCATATCCACCGCAAATCTGTCAGGAGGAGTCGCTATGAGCTTCTCGATCTTGCCTGGGAGCGGGAAAATAAACGCTTCCGCGCTGAGTGAGCGATTGGCCGCCTTGGTTAGGGCTACCGCATCGTTGTGCAGTTGAGTACTGTCACTGGCGGCTTGGCAATGGGAGTAGGTGCTCCAGAGCCCCATAAAGTTTCCGCTGTCGATGGCGGCCGTGTGTGCCGGCTGGCCGGTTTGGCACCCAGCCACTGAAACGAGGATACCGGCTAATATCAATTGAAGGTTCTTCATGCTACTTCAGCCCTATCCCGTCTATTTTGGACGTAAACACAGTAATTAATTTGATTGCAGTGATAATGTAATGCAATCAATGGGCCAAATGTTACCACCATAAGTTGTTTATTATACACGATAAATATAGCATTCATGAGTAGTCGGTGTGGCGCAAGTAGCGCACTGTAGCATTTTTACTACAAGTACTGTTGAGGATTATGAGAAAAGACACGCAAAAAGTAGTCACCGTTTACGCGGCGTAGCAAGCGACTGCCTGCGGTGTGTGAGTAAGTGTGTAACCAGAACAACTTCTCAACACGCACACTTTTTTGTGCTCATTTTTCTTCCCTCAAACACGTACTAATGGATCAGGCCCCGGCGATCGAGCAAGTGATAAAGGTCTATAGACCGACTCCCATCTCCGCGGTAGAGACTCCGATCCTTGGGGAAGTGCGGTGGACGAGGAACTTGCCTTTCGGCAACAATGACGGGCCTGGTTTATATTTCGTCAGGCGCAAAGTTGTGTTTTAACCCGACCGTCGCGATGTGAGTGTGGCAGGGAGAAGGCGTCGATCCACATAAATTATCTGGCATTCGTGGTGAGAGAAGCGTAGAAGAGAAATTCTTATATGCGTATTCTCATCACAGGCGGAGCCGGATTTCTCGGGAGTCATCTCTCTGACATGCTGCTGCAGAGCGGCCATTCCGTGATCTGCATGGACAATCTCCTTACCGGGCGCATGGATAACCTGGCCCATCTGCTCGGGCATGAGCGGTTCTCCTTCATTAAATACGACGTCTGCGATTACCTGCATGTCGAAGGGCCCCTCGATGCGGTGATGCACTTTGCGTCGCCCGCCAGTCCTCAGGACTATATGGAGTTCCCGATTGCGACGATGAAGGTCGGGGCCATGGGGACGCATAAAGTATTGGGGCTGGCTCGGGCAAAAAGCGCGCGGTTTATTCTGGCCAGCACCTCGGAAGTTTACGGCGATGCTCTTGTGAACCCTCAGCCGGAAACCTATTGGGGGAATGTGAACCCCATTAGTCCTCGTGGGGTCTACGATGAGGCTAAACGGTTTGCCGAAGCCATGACCATGGCCTTCCATCGCTACCACGGGGTGGACACCAGAATCGTGCGGATTTTTAACACCTTCGGCCCCCGTATGAGGCCGCATGATGGCAGGGTTGTCTCCAGTTTTATCGTCCAGGCGCTCCAGGGGAAGCCGCTTAGCGTGTTCGGCGACGGGCTCCAGACCAGGAGCTTTTGCTACGTCGACGACCTGGCCCGAGGCATTATCTCTTTGCTCATGCTGGATTCGGACAAGACGCCTGAGCAGCGGATGGATCGTAAATTTCTCATCTCGGGGAATACAGGCCCCGAGATGGCCAGCATGCATGAGCCGGTGAATATTGGGAACCCGCGCGAGCTCACGGTGATGGAGATCGCGAAACTGGTGCTGGAGCTCACTCGCTCATCGAGCCAGATCACCCATCACCCCTTGCCGGCCGATGATCCGAAAGTCAGACGGCCAGACATTTCTCGGGCACGCGCGCTGCTGAACTGGGAACCCCAAGTGCTGCTTGAAGATGCCCTTCTTCGCACGATCGACTACTTCAAAAAAGTCATCTAGTTCCGGTTCGGTGTGAGCGGGCGCGGTCTTGCGCCCATCTCAGGGAAAACGGCCTATAATGGCCACCTTGACCGCATCGAAACTCCCGCTGTATCCTGTCCAAGCGTTACTATTACCAAGGATAAGTCTTTTTTATGTTGTCTGATCAAAGCAACCAGGCGGAAACGTCGGTCGAGCCTATCGAAGCGACGGGCGTGGAAGAGGTGGTCGCCCTCATTCCTATTCCAGAATATGTCAATGAATTGGTCACGCGCGCCAAGCAGGCTGCAGTTCGGCTGGCGACGCTGTCAACGGCTACGAAGAACCGGGCGCTCCTGGCGATGGCCGAGGCCTTGGAAGAACATAAAGACGCGCTGATCGCCGCCAATGAGCTGGATCTGGAGGCTTTCGGGACTGAGCCGGAGAGCAAAGCGATGGCGGACCGGCTGCGCCTGACGGAGGAGCGAATCGCCGAGATGGCGGTGGGCCTGCGCGAAGTGGCAGCGCTCCCTGATCCGCTTGGTACCATGCCGAAGATGTGGCCGAGGCCGAATGGTATGCAGGTAGGGCGAGTGCGGGTTCCGATCGGCGTTATCGGCATTATTTACGAGTCCCGTCCGAACGTCACGGCTGATTCTGCCGCCCTCTGTTTAAAGTCCGGGAATGTCTGCGTTCTGCGTGGTGGGAGCGAGGCGATTCATTCCAATACGGCGATTGCGAGAGTCCTTTCTGACGCAGCCGAAAAAGCCGGCGTCCCGACCGGGGCGATCACCTTTGTTGCGCGGTCTGAGCGTGAGCTGGTGCCTTTTTTGCTGAAGCAGGATCGCTACATCGATTTGATTATTCCGCGCGGCGGCGAATCGCTGATGAAGGTCGTCACCGAACATGCCACGATTCCTGTCATCAGGCACGATGCCGGCGTCTGTCACATTTATGTCGATGGCGATGCTGACCCTGCCATGGCCGAGCGGGTCTGTTTCAACGCCAAGGTGCAGCGGCCCTCGACCTGCAATGCAGTGGAGACCCTCTTGGTGAATCAGGGCATTGCCAGGAACTGGCTCGCGCCTTTCATTGCAAAGTTAGTCGAGGCTAAGGTCGAGGTGCGCGGTTGCCCGAAGACCTGTCAGTTGTCATCCTCGGCCAAGCCGGCGAGCGACGAGGATTTCGGAAAGGAATTCCTCGACCTCACCGTGGCAGTCAAAGTGGTCAAGAACATTGATGAGGCGATGGAACATATTGCCAAGTATGGTTCACGCCATACAGAAGCGATTGTCACCTCCGACTATCCCAAGGCCATGCGGTTTTTGCGGGAGGTCGATGCCAGCGCCGTGCTGGTGAACGCTTCGACGAGATTGAACGATGGCTATCAATTCGGGCTGGGCGCGGAAATTGGGATCAGTACGTCCCGCATCCATGCCCGGGGTCCGATGGGGCTAGAAGAATTAACCTGCTTTAAGTTTATCGTCTTGGGGAGCGGGCAAGTCCGCGAGTAGATGTCTGCTGACCCACTCTTGGCTGCATTGCACACAGCTGGCCATATTCGTTTTCCCACGAATCGTTCTTTCGCACAGGCTCTCGAACAGGCGGGCGGGCGAGTTGTCCGCCAAGCCACCGGCCATCTGGTCTTCTATCGCCAGGACGGGCGCAGATTTCTCGCCACAGACCCGGCAGGGAATCCGTTACATGAATGTGAGTGGGGGAGCAATGCCGTAGGCGAAGCGGTGCTTCTCCGTGCCAGGATCCGGTTGGATTGGGGCCAATGGGTCGGGTTGAAACCGGCTGGTTTAGTGAATGAAACCAGCCTCAATCTCGCCAGCAAGCCTGGCTGGCAACGGCTCAAGGCTGACGATCTGAGGGCGATGGCCGCTCAGGCGCTCCGGGTTCCGATCGAGGACGTGCGGTTTTTCTATCGCGATGAGGATCTTGTGATCGGGCCGACCGGTCGGGCTACGATTCGTCAGCGGAAAGATGCCTTTTATGTGTTGCAGGATGGGGATTTCGAGCGGGCCAGATTCATGTCTTGTATGGGGGCGATGAGTTGGGCTTCGATCGACTTTCTGCCAGTCGTCGAACTGTTTAAGTCGCTCTTGCCGGGAACCGGGTCTGCGGTGTTTGAATTTATCCGCGGCCTCTACGACGATCAGAACGAGGGGAGCCAGAGCCCCAGGCCGTTGCGCTATCGCGGGATTCCCGCCTATCCGTCGGAAGCAGCTTTTCGCTTGTTCAGTAATTTCTTTACTCCTCAGGCCTCCTGTGGGACGAACCCTTTCACGCTCTTCATGAATCAAGAGCGGTCCAATCAAATCACTTGGTTGCCGGCTGGGATGCTGCCGGTTCGATATTTCGACCAGAGTAGCGGCGCCTGCCTAACCCTTCAGGGAGGCCTGCTGTATAAAGTGACGCTGGCATCCGATGTCGCAGGGCTCTCCTACATGAGTGCGAAAGGCCGTCGCATGCTGCCCTGCGATCGGAGCGCAGAGATTGCCCAAGGCCAGGTGATTTTGAAGGAGCGAGAGCGCCAGACTCCCTTGCCTGTGACCCTGCCGCACAAGAGCAGGGAGGGGCCAGACGCATCAGTGGCCATGAGCCCGGTCGATTGGCGATCGGTCTTTGTGCAGGGGGTTCCCGTGATCTCTCCTGCCGAGGCCTATGGCGCGGTATTGCTCTACCCGGAAGACGAATCTGAAATCAACGAACGAGCGGCGCAGCCCTTCGTGGCGGACTATCTACACGATCGTGGCGAACAGGATCGTGAGATCGGCGCAGCCCTGTCCCATGCCGAGCAGGTCCTCATCGACAATGGCGATGCGGTGATTGCGACCTGCGTCCTTTTCGATCGGCCGAGAGACTATATGGTGCGCATTCATGCGGCGGCCCTGGCGCAAAAACAGGCGCAGCAACTTTGGACGGTCTGCGCCGAGATGCAGCGGTGGGATTGGCTCTCGCGCATTCGATTTCTTCCGGTAAACGCATCGCAGGACCAGGCAGTCCCTCCTCTCTATGATTTGATCTATTGGTGGATCCCCTATGGTGACGGGGAGCAGCCGGCCAGGTTGGCTGAAGGGATGAAGGAGATGGCGCGAACTCTTCGGGGAGGAGGCAATGCCTTCGTCGTCGGTCCGGCGCAACTGGGCCGGCATGGCTCGTCCACTGGACTCCATGTCTGCTGGGAAGAACCGGTCGAGCAGCTCCCTACGTTTCGGATGCATCGCACGATCCTGCCAAAAGCGAAGCTGCGGGCGGGGCTCACTTTATTTCACCTGAAGAAGGTCTAGTCTGCTTGCACTGGGTATCACGGATCGATTACGGTTGTCTCCATGAATGAACCGACGTCAGAACAGATTGCAGGTGAGGAGTCGGGCGACAAGATCGTCATTTATTGGGAGCGGGAATATTCGACGGCCATCGCGCCAGAGCGGCTGAAGCTTGACTTCATGCCACATCGGCCCCTGTTGTCAGGAATGTCGCTGAGCGAGCAGCGGACGGTCGCGGTCGAGAGTTATAAAGTGATTCCTGACGATTGCGGCCCGGTGCGAACGGTGGGTCAGTATGGCTGGCTCATTCGGTCTCCGGCTGACTGTAAGATTCGCCGCACGACCGAGGGAGTGAAGTGGCAAGCTCCGCCGATCCTGCCGGAGGAGCGAATCCTTGGCTACAAGTCCTTTTCAGGGACCTATGTCGATTTGATTTTAAATAGCGGCTATCCCAAGCTCTGTTGCGGGATCCGTTTCTATTATCCCAAACAGGTGGGCTTGATGATGAAGGACGTGCCGAACCACTTCTACCACTATCCCAATCGGACGTTTTTTGTGTGGGAGGGGATTAAGACGCAGGAATACAAACGTACGCCGAACATGTACGAATGGCTTCCGGACTACGACGCTTTCACCTCGAATTTTCTGTTGCAACTCACCAAGCCGACGACGATCAAACGAGGTGATCCCATTGGGATCGTGGTGCCAGTGATGCTGCCCAAGCAGTTTGCGCTCGAAGAGCTCAAGCGTCCCTAGGGCTCCTTAGTAGTCTGGCACGCGCCGCGGTGTGCGGCGCGGTCGCGAATCCTCTCGTCTGCCGCATTGTGGCTTTCGACTCACGTATCGCCCCTCATATTGGACACGCCGTGAAAGTGCGCGCCTCCCTCATAGGTGGAGCCACCGTCTGGGGGCTTGACAGGGTTCTTGGGCCTCAGTAAGATGCGTCAACCTTTAATACTCATCCTGCGAGGTGAGTAAGGATTTTTTATGATCGTTATTCAGGCTTGTGTCCGCCGACACATCTCAACCTTCTCATCGAATGTCGATGAGGGGGTTTTTTTATGCCAGAAAGTTGAATGAATCATGGCGATGACTCAGAACGATCGACCCCAGGAACGGCTGATTATGGATGCGGGAGACATCGCTCGGGCGGTGACCCGTATTGCGCATGAGATTCTCGAGCGGAATAAGGGTATGCAGAATCTGGCGTTGATCGGAATCAGAACCGGCGGGGTGCATCTGGCCCATCGGCTGGTGCAACGGATCCAAGAGATTGAATCGGCTTCCGTGCCGATCGGCGAGTTGGACGTTACCCTCTACCGGGACGACCTGTCGATGAGGAAGGAACAGCCGATTCTCCGCATGACGTCGGTTCCGTTTGATATTTCAGACAAAGTGATTGTGCTGGTGGATGACGTCCTGTTCACGGGGCGAACCATCCGCGCGGCGATGGACGGATTAATCGATCTGGGCCGGCCGGCGGAGATTCAGCTGGCGGTGCTGGTCGACCGGGGTCATCGGCAGCTGCCGATCAAGGCGACCTATATCGGAAAAAATATTCCGACGTCCCGTGAAGAGGACATTCAAGTGTTATTAGAAGAACAAGGCGAGGATGATCGGGTGGTGATCCTCAAGGCCTGAGGTGGAGGGAACGATGAGTCTCAAACGCAAAGACCTCTTGAGCCTGGCGCCCTTGTCGGTGGACGAGATCAAGCTCATCCTGGAGACAGCCGATTCGTTCAAGGAAGTGACCGGGCGGGAAATCAAGAAAGTTCCGGCGCTCCGTGGCCGCACGGTGGTCAATCTCTTTTTCGAGCCCAGTACGAGAACGCGCACATCGTTCGAGCTGGCGGCGAAACGGCTGAGCGCCGACGTGATCAACTTTTCGCCTTCGTCGAGCAGTGTCGTCAAAGGGGAAACGTTGCTCGATACCGCGCGCAATATCGAAGCGATGCAGGCGGATATTATCGTCCTGCGTCATCCTTCGGCCGGCGCAGCCCAGGCTCTGGCGCGCGGGGTGAAGTCCGCCGTTATCAATGCCGGAGACGGATGGCATGAGCATCCGACGCAAGGGCTCTTGGATCTCTACACGATTCGTGAGCGGGGCCTGTCGTTCGAGGGGCTCAAGGTGGCGATCGTCGGTGACGTAGCCCATAGCCGGGTGGCCCGTTCGAACATTTATGCTTTGGTCAAGTTGGGAGCGGAAGTTCGGGTAGTGGGGCCTCCGACGATGATCCCGGCAGGAGTCGAGAAGCTGGGCGTGCGCGTCTACTACCATCTCGATGAGGCTCTGCGCGACGTGCAGGTCATCATGATGTTGCGTCTGCAGCTGGAGCGGCAAGGGAAGGCCCTGTTCCCGACCATTCGCGAATATGCGCGGCTCTACGGATTGACGTCCGAGCGAGTTAAGCTGGCCGATCCCAAGGTGATCGTGATGCATCCTGGGCCGATCAATCGGGGAGTCGAGATCGCGCCGGAAGTGGCGGATAGTTTGTCGTCGGTGATCTTGGACCAGGTGGCGAACGGCGTGGCCGTTCGCATGGGTATTCTTTATCTCATGTCAGGAGCGAACTAAATCGTGGCTATTCACATTGCAGGCGGGCACGTGATCGATCCGGGACGGTTCAATGGCGTGGCCGATGTGTTGATCGATGAGGGGCGGATCGTGGCGGTGGGGCCCAACCTCAAAGTTCCGGCTGGCGCCACGAAGATCGATGCCAAGGGTCGGTTGGTCCTTCCCGGGTTTGTCGATCTCCATGTCCATTTCCGGGAGCCAGGCTTTGAATACAAAGAATCGATTCAAAGCGGGGCAGCTGCGGCGGTGGCAGGCGGCTTCACCTCGGTCTGTTGCATGCCCAATACGAACCCCGCGAACGACAATCAGGCAATTACGGAATTCATGCTGGAGCGGGGGAAAGCGGCCGGGCTGGCGAATGTGTTTCCCATCGGCGCGATCACGAAAGGCTTGGAAGGCAAAGAGTTGGCGGAGATTGGCGACTTGCGGCGCGCTGGTTGTGTGGCCATCTCGGATGACGGGAAGCCAGTGATGAACAGCCTCGTGATGCGGCGCGCAATGGAATATGCCCTGGCCTTCGACGTGGCGGTGGTCGACCATTGTGAAGATCTGCATCTCGCCGAGGGGGGCTGCATGAATGAAGGAGTTGTCTCGACTGAGTTGGGGCTCCCTGGTATGCCGTCTGCGGCGGAAGATGTGATGGTGTCGCGGAATATCGCCCTGGCGGAACTGACTGGCGCCAGGCTGCATCTGGCCCATATCAGCACCGAGGGATCGGCTAGGATGGTGCGGGAGGCCAAGTCCCGCGGGTTGAGAGTCACTGCTGAGGCCTGCCCCCATCACTTCACCATCACGGAGGAAACGGTTCGGGGCTATAACACCTATGCCAAAATGAATCCTCCGCTCCGGACCGAGAAAGATGTGCAAGCGATCAAAGAAGGTCTGCGCGACGGCACGATTGATGCCATTGCCACAGACCATGCGCCTCATGCCACGCAGGAAAAACAACTGGGGTTTGCGGAAGCGCCCTTCGGCATCGTCGGATTGGAGACGGCGCTACCCTTGACCCTTGCCTTGGTCGAGGAGGGCATCTTGTCCTTGGAGTCCGCGGTCGATAAATTGAGCACGGCTCCCGCGAAGGTGTTTGGATTGGCCAAGGGCACTTTGGCAATCGGGGCGGATGCCGATGTGACGATTGTGGATCAGCATGAACAGTGGGAAGTGGATCCGGCCAAGTTTTTTTCAAAGAGCCGCAACACTCCCTTTGCCGGCTGGAAGGTGAAGGGGCGGGTGAGGACGACCATCGTCAGTGGCCGAGTGGTATTCGAAGCCAGCCGGGCGGAGGGCTAGTGTTGCGCTCATCCCGTTGGAGGCTGATCGGTTGTTTGACCTGTGAATGGCTGGCGCTGGGTATCTGGGTCGGCGGGCTGCTGGTGCTCATCGGGGCGGTCATTCCCGCCGTTTTCAATACGTTCGGCGGGCAGGACTCAGGCGGGTTCTTTCTGACGAGAGCCTTTGAGGGGTATAATCGATTCGTGATTGGAGCGCTGACGGTGTTGTGTGCTGGCACCTGGTATCGCTGGTGGAGTGGCAATCAGGACGTGGCGGTCAGCCGGGCTGAGATGGGTTTACTGATGGGGATGGCGGTGATCGCCGGTATCATCATTCTCTGGCTGCATCCGCTCGTGGCTTCGCTCCAGGCGCAGGCTTTTGCGGTGAAAGAGGAGGCGGCGCGGAAGGCGGCGTTCGAAGCGTTCTTCCGTATCCATATGCCGGTCCGGTCGCTCTACATGGTCAATCTCGTACTGGGAATTGTGCTGACAGGAATGAAAGCTCAACGGTCGCTGCGGCGGGATAGAGTGGTGACGTGAAACAAGCATTGTTGGCATTGGCAGATGGCACCCTCTTCGAGGGGCGCGCGTTGGGATACGAAGGGGAGACGGCCGGCGAAGTCGTGTTTAACACAGCCATGACCGGCTATCAGGAAGTCTTGACCGATCCCTCCTATAAAGGACAGATCATCACGATGACCTGTCCTCACATCGGCAATTACGGGGTGACGCCGGAAGATATTGAGTCGCGGAAGATCTGGGCCGAAGGGTTTGTCGTCAAAGAGGCTAGCACGCTCGCCAGCAACTGGCGCAGCAAGCAACAGTTACAGGCCTACCTCCAGGAAGCGAAGATCGTCGGCATTGAGGGGCTGGATACCAGGGCCCTCACGCGTCATCTGCGTGAATATGGTTCGCAGCAGGGCCTCATTACCCATATCGAGACGGACGCCCGTCGTGCTGTAGCCAAGGCCAAGGCGGCCCCCAGCATCATTGGTCGGGATCTCGCGACCACTGTGACCTGTGAGACAGCCTATCAATGGATAGAGGGATCGGGTGAATGGATTCCTTCGCTCGGCAAGAAGCCCCGCGCCGCTGCGACCAAGCGGTGGCATGTTATCGCCTATGATTTCGGCGTAAAGCAGAATATCCTTCGTCAGCTCGTGGATGCCGGCTGCCATGTGACTGTCGTGCCGGCTTCGACGACGGCGAAACAGGTGGCTTCCCTCAGACCGGACGGAATTTTTCTTTCAAACGGCCCGGGCGATCCGGAAGGCGTGCCCTACGCGATTCAATCGGTGCGGGAACTGATCGGCCACTATCCGCTCTTCGGTATTTGTTTGGGTCATCAGATCCTCGGCCTCGCGTTGGGGTTCAAGACCTATAAGTTGAAGTTTGGCCACCATGGGGCGAACCATCCGGTCATGAATCTGCGCACGAGACAGGTCGAGATTACTTCGCAGAACCATAATTTTGCGGTGCAAGTCACGCAGCCAATCACATCCGTGCCAGATCGTCCGCTCGTGATTGAGACAACCTTCGGGAAAGTTGCCGTGACTCATGTAAGTTTGAACGACCATTCGATCGAAGGATTGGCCTGTGTGGATCGTCCGGTATTTTCGGTCCAGTATCACCCGGAAGCCTCTCCTGGCCCCCATGACTCTGGTTACTTATTTGCCGAGTTTACTCAGCTTATGGAGAAACAGCATGTATAAGATTGTCACCATGGTTGGCCGGCTCTGTCTCTTCGTCATCATCGGTTTGCAATCAGGCTGCATCACGGTCAATCTAATCGAGCCCTCCGGGCCGGTGCGGGAAGTGCAGCTGAGCGGCACGGGCGACGGAAAAGTGCTGGTGCTGGATCTGTCCGGGGTCATCAGCGCGCAAGATAAAGACGGCCTCATGCCGCATCCCAATATGGTGGCCCTGTTCAAGGAAGAGCTGACGCGGGCCTCGAAAGACGACCAGATCAAGGCCCTGGTGCTTCGCATCAACAGTCCCGGTGGCACGGTGACCGCCTCGGACATCCTTTATCACGAGTTGCGGGAGTTCAAGCTTAAAAAAAAGGTGCCCGTGATCGCCTCGATGATGGATGTGGCCGCATCTGGGGGCTATTACCTGGCCATGGCGGCGGACAGTATTTGGGTCCATCCCTCGACGGTGACGGGGAGTATCGGCGTGATCATGCTGACCGTCAATGCGCGAGGCTTGCTGGAGAAAGTGGGACTCGAAGCCAACGCGATTACGTCCGGCCCCCGCAAAGATATGGGTTCGCCTTTTCGGGTGATGACGGTTGAAGAACGAGCCATTTTCCAAAGCGTGATCGATTCGTTTTATCATCGGTTCCTGTCTGTGGTGGAGGAGGGGCGGCCGCAACTGTCGTCTGCGCAGATCAGGAAACTGGCCGACGGGCGGATCTATTCAGGAGACCAGGCCAAGGCGGCGGGCTTGATTGACGAGATCGGGTATCTGGATGACGCGATCGAGATGGCCAAAAAAAAAGCCGGTCTGACGGAGGCGCGGGTCGTGACCTATGGGCACAGGGGCGAGTATCAGAATAATATCTATTCGCGTTTGTTCGGGACGAGCGCCGGCATGGCCGGGTTCGCCAATTTAGATTTGCTATCGATGGTGCGGGGTGGAACGCCTCAGTTCATGTACCTTTGGATGCCGTAGGTTGCCATGGCACGTGCTGCTCAATCCATTGATCGAGCCTTAGCCACTCCCATTGGGCGGCGGGCGATGTTGGCGCTAGGCGCCCAGGGGGCGATGCGCCTCTGCGCCGCGCTCGGAGTCGGGGCCGCCATGAGTTTGTTCGGCAGCCTGACCGGCTGTTATCGCGCGCCAGGCACGGCTCGCGATCAGGTGATTTTCTTCTCCGAAGAGAAGGAAATGCAGTTTGGCTTGAGCGCCTACCGCGAGGTGTTGCGGTCAGCGCCCCTCAGCGACAATGCGGAAATCAACGAGTTGGTGCAACGGGTCGGACGGAGAATCGCGGTCGCCGCTAACAAGCCTGAGTATCAGTGGGAGTTTGCCGTCATTCAAGACGACAAGATGGTCAACGCCTTCGCGCTGCCTGGTGGAAAGGTGGCGATTTTCACCGGGATTCTCAAACATACGAAAGACGACGTTGGATTGGCGACGGTGGTGGGGCATGAAGTCGCCCATGCGTTACAGCGGCATGGCGTGGAGCGGATGAGCCGGAGCATCCTGGATCAAATCGCGCAATTGGGCGCTTTGGGCGCGGCGGTCTCAGGCAGTGTCAATCCCGGTGCGATGCAGGGGCTCTTGGGCGCCTACGGAGTCAATGTGTCTTTGCCTTTCAACCGAAAACAGGAATCGGAAGCCGATTACGTCGGGCTCCGTTTGATGGCACAAGCGGGATACGACCCGCGTGAGGCCGTTCCTTTTTGGGAGCGCATGAGTGGCTGCCCGAGGCAGATGATCGGTAAGGTCTGCTTCAGGTCGCAGCAGTCGATCCCGGAATTTTTGTCCACCCATCCGTCCGATTTAACTCGTATCAACCAGATCGAATCCTGGCTTCCTGAGGCGCTTCAGCATTATCATGGGCCGGGGGGCGGGGTGGTTCCGCCGCCCGCTGCGCCATACAGGCCTGCGATCGGGCCCATGCCACAACCGAGCTAGCTGACTTTAAAACGAGGTTTTTGTGCCAAGGCGAACAGATATTAAATCCATTCTATTGATCGGGTCCGGCCCGATCGTGATCGGTCAGGCCTGTGAGTTCGACTATTCCGGCACGCAGGCCTGCAAAGCGCTGAAAGAGGAAGGCTACCGGGTCATTCTCATCAACAGCAATCCTGCCACGATCATGACCGACCCGGAACTGGCCGATCGGACTTATGTAGAGCCAATCACGACCGAAGTGGTCGAAAAGGTGATCGAGCGAGAACGGCCAGACGCCCTGCTCCCGACCATGGGGGGCCAGACCGCGTTGAATACCACGATGGCCTTGGTCAAACGGGGGACGCTCGAAAAGTATGGTGTGAAACTGATCGGCGCCTCAGCCGAGGCGATCCATAAGGCCGAGGACCGCGAAGCCTTTAAACATGCGATGCAGCGAATCGGTTTGCGGGTACCGTCTAGCGGCACGGCCCATAACCGTGATGAAGCCATCAAGATTCTCGAGCAGACCGGATTCCCTTCGATTATCCGTCCCTCCTTCACCATGGGCGGAACCGGCGGAAACATTGCCTATAACCGGGAAGAGTTCGAGAAGCTCATCGATTGGGCTTTGGCCATGAGTCCGGTCAGCCAGGTCCTGATTGAGGAATCGCTCATCGGATGGAAAGAATATGAACTCGAGGTGATGCGCGACCTCAAGGACAATGTCGTCATCATCTGTCCCATCGAGAACCTGGATCCGATGGGAGTCCATACGGGGGACAGCATCACTGTCGCGCCGGCCATGACCCTCTCGGACAAAGAGTATCAGCGTATGAGGGATGCCGCAGTCCGGATCATCCGCGAGATTGGTGTCGATACAGGCGGTTCGAACGTGCAGTTCGGCCTGGATCCCAAGAATGGCGACATGGTCGTCATCGAAATGAATCCGCGCGTGTCGAGAAGTTCCGCGCTCGCCTCCAAGGCGACGGGGTTCCCTATCGCCAAGATTGCGGCGAAGCTTGCCGTGGGCTATACGCTGGATGAAATCACCAACGACATCACCGGCGTGACCAAAGCCTCCTTCGAACCGACCATCGACTATGTGGTGGTGAAGATGCCCCGCTTTACTTTCCAGAAGTTTCGTGGGGCCGATCCGACCCTCACGACGCAGATGAAATCGGTGGGCGAAGTGATGGCGATCGGTCGCACCTTTAAAGAGGCTTTGCACAAGGCAATTCGTTCGTTGGAATTGAACATGAGCAGCCTCTCTTCGCGGGAGGGGTTGGATTGCGGCATCCCAGAGGGATTCGATAGGGCGCAGGGGCTGGAGCGGGTCCGGCAGCATCTGCGGACTCCGATTGCCGAGCGATTGTGGCATGTGGCGGACGGCATGCGTCTCGGTCTGTCGAACGACGACCTCTTTGCCCTCACGATGATCGACCCCTGGTTCCTGGAACAGGTGCGCGAGTTGATTCAATTCGAAGCGGTGTTGGTCGGCCAGGCTGGTAAGAAGCCAGCGGTGCTTGAGGAGTCGCTCTTATGGCAGGCCAAGGAACTGGGGTTCTCGGATGATCGTATCGCGCAACTCATTGGCGGTACTGCTGCCTCGATCCGGAAGCAGCGGACCAAGCCCCAGGGCAAACGAGGCGTGACCTATAAGCGCGTGGACACCTGCGCTGCAGAGTTTGAAGCCCATACCCCCTATCTGTATTCGACCTACGGCAGTGAATGCGAGGCTCGCCCGACGGACCGGAAGAAAGTGATCATCCTCGGTAGCGGGCCAAACCGCATCGGGCAAGGGATTGAATTCGACTACTGTTGCGTCCATGCGGTCATGGCCCTGCGCGAAGAGGGCATCGAATCGATCATGGTGAATTGCAATCCTGAAACGGTGAGCACGGACTACGACACCTCGGATCGGCTCTATTTCGAGCCGCTGACAGAGGAAGACGTCCTCAATATCGTGGAGCGTGAACAGCCGCTGGGCGTCGTGCTGCAGTTCGGCGGGCAGACGCCCCTGAAGCTTGCCTTGCCTCTCTCCAAGGCCGGGGTGAAAATTTTGGGTACGAGTCCTGAGGCGATCGACCGGGCCGAAGATCGGGAACGATTCCGCGACCTCCTGGATAAACTGGGGCTCCGCCAGGCGGAGTGTGGTATGGCCCGATCCGTAGACGAGGCGTTGAAGATTGCGGCGCAGATCACCTATCCGGTCATGGTGCGGCCTTCGTATGTGTTGGGCGGGCGGTCCATGCAGATCGTCTATGCCGAAGCAGGCTTGCTGGAATATATGACCACGGCGGTTAAGGCCTCGCCGAAACATCCGGTGCTGATCGACTGCTACCTTTCTGATGCAATCGAAGTCGATGTCGACGCCATTTCAGACGGGACGAACGTTGTGGTGGCAGGGATCATGGAGCATATCGAAGAAGCCGGGGTCCATTCAGGGGACTCGGCCTGTTCCTTGCCGCCCTATTCGCTCAAGCCGAGCGTCGTAGAAGAGATTCGCCGGCAAATGAAGGCTCTGGCCCTGGAACTGGGCGTGATCGGTTTAATGAACGCGCAATTTGCCGTGAAAGAGGATACGATCTACGTGCTCGAGGTCAATCCACGAGGCTCGCGTACTGTGCCCTTTGTCAGTAAGGCCATCGGGGTGCCCTTGGCCAAGCTGGCCATGAAGGTGATGGTGGGCAAAACCTTGCCGGAACTGGGGTTCACCGAGGCCCCTGCGCCGGTGCATTTGTCCGTGAAAGAATCAGTATTCCCCTTCAATAAGTTTCCCGGGGTGGATGTCCTCTTGGGGCCGGAGATGAAGTCGACCGGCGAAGTGATGGGCATCGATCAGGATTTCGGTTGGGCCTTCGCCAAGTCCCAGGCGGGAGCCGGCGCGCCGCTACCCAAGGAAGGCACGGCCTTCATCAGCGTGAAAGAAAGCAATCGTCCCGCGGCGCTGGAGGTGGTGAAGCAGCTGCATAAGCTGGGGTTCAACATCCAGGCGACGAGCGGCACGGCTGGCTATTTGCGGGACCATGGGGTGCCAGCGGAAACCGTGAACAAGGTCAAAGAAGGCCGTCCCCATATCGTGGACCATATCAAGAACGGGCAGGTGGCCTTGGTTGTGAATACTGTGAGCAACGCGGCGTCTCATGCCGATTCCTTGTCGATTCGCCGGGAGGCCTTGAATAGAGGGCTAGCCTATTATACGACTATCCGGGGCGCGCGAGCGGCGGTCATGGGCATTGAAGCGATTTTGAAGACAGAGCTCACGATTCGGTCGTTACAGGAATATCACCACCACTTATAGAGGACGTTATACTATGCCGACACCGATCACGCGAAAGGGGCACGAGGCACTTCAGGCAGAGCTTGATCGCCTTCGCAAAGTCGAACGCGCCAAAAATATCGAAGCCATCGCCGAAGCGCGAGCCCATGGCGACTTGAGCGAGAATGCGGAGTACGATGCCGCTAAGGAGCGCCAGGGGTTCATAGAATCGCGCATCATCGAGCTCGGATCGAAGCTAGCCGACGCCCGCATCATCGAAACGGCAGGGCGGGTCTCCGAGACCATCGTGTTCGGCGCCACCGTGGTCGTGATCGAACAGGAGTCGCAGTCGAAGCGTCAATACACACTGGTGGGCCAGGATGAAGCCGATATGAAAGTGAACCGCATCTCGATTCAGTCTCCGGTCGGCAAGGCGCTGATCGGTAAGCGAGTCGGCGAGTTCGTCGAGGTCAAGACCCCGGTGAAGATTGTCGAATACGAAGTGGTGGAGATTCGTTTCGAAGAGTTGTAGTCGCGCCCCCTCCTGGGCGCATCACGCTGCTTACCGACTTCGAAGATCGGGACTCGTTCGTGGCGAGCATGCAGGGGGTGGTTCTCACCATCAATCTCCAGGCCACTTTCGTCGGTCTCTCGCGCCATGTGCCCCCCATTCCATTGAAGCCGCCGCCTATTGCGTGAATTCCTGCTTTCGCTATTTCTCCAAGCGCACCGTGCATGTGGCCCTCGTCGCTCCAGGCGTCAGTAGCCAGCAGCGCGCCCTCATCGCCAAGAGCGAGGGCTACTTCTTCCTGGCTCCCGACAACGGATTGCTAGCGTATATCCGCGCCGGGAACCCCGAAATGGAAGTGCGCGAGATCGAGAATGATGCCTATCGTCTGCCATCAGCGGGCCACATCTCGAGACACAATAATTAAGGCTGCTGCAGCCTGCTCACGCAGCAAGGTAAGGTCTCTTCAGTGATCCGTTGAGGGCGAGCCTAGAATAATGTCAATAGCCTAGCTACTTTTCGTTTGGAGAATCAGTCTCGTGAGATTCTCCCTCGCGCGCGTTTATCGAGGGCCTTCGGAGGCTTTGCGTTGCGCGAGCACAGAAGATCATCAGCCTCCATTCCCCCTCTTTTAGTAACGTGGGGCTGATGCCAGAACTCGCGTTGTTGTTTCGATGGATGCTTGCAGGATTGCAACCATGCTGGTGAGCTCGGGAAGCGAGGTGCTTAGTGGCGGCAGGAGAATGAGGACGTTGCCGATCGGGCGGAGTAGGAGCCCTCGTTTGCGTGCTTCCATCGTGACTTTATGTCCCATCCTGGTTTCGAGCGGGTAAGGCTTCTTTGTTTTCTTCTCCTCCACCAACTCGATGGCAGCCATCAATCCCTTCTGCCTGATCTCTCCCACATGGGGGAGTTGCCGGAGCGGTTGAAGGAGCCGCGCCATCGTTTTAATCTTGGGTTGCAGCCTCGCGAGCGTCTTCTCTTTCTTGAACACCTCAAGATTGGCCAGGGCCACGGCACAGCCGAGTGGATTGCCTGTATAGCTGTGCCCATGGAAGAAGGCTTTGAAGTCCTCGTACTTGCCGAGAAATCCCTTATAGATCTCCTCAGTGGTCACGGTTGCAGCCAGGGGCATGTAGCCGCCGGTTAGACCCTTGCTGATCGCCATTAAGTCCGGCGTCACTCCCTCATGCTGGCAGGCGAACATTTTTCCAGTGCGGCCGAATCCTGTGGCCACTTCATCGGCAATCAAGAGCACCTGGTATTTCGTGCAGAGCTCACGGATTCGTTTCAGATAGCCGGGCGGAGCTGTAATCATGCCGGCTGCTGCCTGCACTAGCGGCTCGATGATGAAACCAGCCAGGTCTCGGTTCCGCTTCTTGAGGATCTGCTCGATCGGATCGAGGCAGGCCACCTGGCACGACGGATAGGTCTGGTTGAGCGGGCAGCGGTAGCAATAGGGAGGATCTGCTTCCAGAGTGGGGAAGAGGAGCGATTTGAACCGTTCATGGAAAAGTTCGATATTGCCCACGCTGACTGCGCCGAGGGTATCGCCGTGATAGGCCAGCTTCAGATGGAGAAAGGTATTCTTGGGGCCTGCCCCCGGATGCCGTTGTTGCCAATATTGAACCGCCATTTTGAGTGCTACTTCCACCGCCGTTGATCCGTTGTCGGAATAGAATACGCGCTTCAGGCCCTTGGGCATGATGCGAATGAGTTCGCGCGCGAGTTGAATGGCCGGTGGATTGGAGAGGCCGAGGAAGCTGGAATGTGCGATCTTCTCGAGTTGGCTTTTGATGGCCCGGTCGAGCGTCGGGTGGCGATGCCCATGCAGGTTCACCCAGATGGAGGAGGTCCCGTCGAGGTACTTCTTCCCCTCCGTATCGATCAGGTAGGACCCCTTCCCCCTCTCGATAATGAGCGGTTGCTCCTGCTCCCATTCCTGCATTTGGGTAAAGGGGTGCCAGAGGTAGGCTCGGTCCCAGTCCGCGAGGGGGGTGGCGCGATTTTTCTTAGCCATGGTCATTCGGGTCTGTACAAAACAGGTGCGTGGGTGGCTTATGGGCGCCAACGAAAATCACGGTGCGGCGCGAATTATACGAGGGGGCGACTGCTTTGACAACCTGGGGGGCAGTAACTATAATGAACTGATTTTATTAGAAAAAGAGTTAGCATTTGCAAAGCCTTATACGCAATTTTTCGATTATCGCCCATATTGATCACGGCAAATCTACCCTCGCTGACCGGATCCTCGACGCAACTGGCGCGGTGACTGCCCGAGAAGCCAAGGAGCAGATCCTTGATGCGATGGACCTGGAACGGGAACGGGGCATCACGATCAAGGCCCATGCGGTCGCGATCAAGTATCGGGCCAAAGACGGGAAGACCTACTCCTTGCATTTGATCGATACGCCGGGTCACGTGGACTTCACCTATGAGGTCTCACGCAGTCTTGCCGCATGCGAAGGAGCGCTCTTGCTCGTCGATGCTACCCAGGGTGTGCAGGCGCAAACTATTGCCAATGTGAATTTGGCCATGGCGAACAACCTCACGATCATTCCTGTTATCAATAAGATCGATCTGGCCAGCGCCGATGTCGAGGGTACCAAACAGTCGATCTCCGATGTGCTGATGCTGGATGCGACCGATGCCCTCTTGATCAGCGCAAAAGAGGGCATCGGTGTGCCGGAGGTTTTAGAGGCTGTCATCGAACGGATTCCGCCCCCTTCCGGATTTCCTGCTGCGCCCCTCAAGGCGCTTATTTTCGATTCCTGGTTTGACAATTATCAGGGCGTGATCGTGTTAGCCCGGATCGTCGATGGCTCCGTGCGGCCCGGCATGAAAATTAAAGTCATGTCGAATGAGCGGGTGTTCGAAGTGATGGAGGTCGGACAATTCAGCCCGAAGCGGACAAAGAGGACTGAGCTCTTGACCGGCGAAGCGGGCTATCTCTGCGCCAATATGCGGGAAGTCGCGGACGTGAAGATCGGCGATACCCTCACGGATGCGGTGACGCCCACGAGCACGCCATTCCCTGGCTATAAAGAAGTGAAGCCGCTGGTGTTTTGCGGACTCTATCCCACCGACACGGCCCGGTATGAAGACTTGCGGGATGCTCTGGTTAAGCTGCGGTTGAACGACTCTTCGTTCGTCTATGAGCCAGAGACCTCGCTGGCTTTGGGGTTCGGGTTCCGTTGCGGTTTCCTGGGTCTCCTCCATATGGAAATCATCCAGGAGCGTCTCGAACGCGAATACAACCTGACCTTGCTCACGACTGCGCCGACCGTCGTCTATCGCGTGTTGCTGACTAATGGCGAGGTGATAGAGGTGAATAACCCCTCGCAGCTTCCTCCCCCCAGCAGCATCGAATCTTTCGAGGAGCCGTTCATTCTGGCTTCGGTCATTACGCCGGAACGCTACATGGGGGCCATCATCCAGCTCTGTCAGGAACGCCGCGGCATTCAGCGGGGCATTCAATTTCTCGATCCGACGAGGGTGACGATCAGTTACGAAATGCCGCTCAACGAAGTCATTCTCGATTTCTACGACAAGCTCAAGTCGCGCACGCAAGGCTATGCCTCGCTGGACTACGAATTGCTCGGCTATCGCCAGTCCGATCTCGTGCGGCTCGACATTCTCTTGAATGGCGAATCGGTCGATGCCTTGTCCTTCATTACCCATAAAGATCGGTCCATTCAGCGCGGACGTCAGTTGGCCGAGAAAATGAAGGAACTCATTCCTCGGCAGATGTACGAGATCGCCATTCAGGCGGCGATCGGGAGCAAGGTCATTGCACGCGAGACGATCGGCGCTATGAAGAAGAACGTATTGGCGAAATGCTATGGCGGCGATATTTCGCGAAAGCGCAAGCTCCTCGATAAACAGAAGGAAGGCAAGAAGCGAATGAAATCCGTGGGGAACGTAGAAGTGCCGCAAGAAGCTTTCCTTGCCATCTTGAAAGTTGGTGACGAGTGAGCGGGGAGCCAAACCTTCCCTCGTCGGGCGGTCTTGTCTCTGCGGCTAGCGAGAAGCGAACGGATGCAACAGGCGCGACAACCGTCCTCGATGAGCCCTCGACATCGCAGCCTGGCAGGAAGTCGATCTTTCGTGAATATGCGGAAGCCATTGTCGTGGCGATGCTCCTGGCCTTTGCGATCCGGGTGTTCATCGTGCAGGCGTTCAAGATTCCGTCCGGCTCGATGATCCCCACCCTGTTGATTGGGGATCATATTTTAGTGAGCAAGCTGTCTTACGGTATTCAATGGCCCAGTCAGTGCAAGTTCCAAGTGGCCTTACCTCCCGTCAATTGCTACGCGTCGCAGGCACTCATCGAATTCGGCAAGCCGCAGCGGGGCGACGTGATCGTGTTCCGGTTCCCTGAAGATGAGGAAAAGGATTTCATTAAACGGATCGTGGGGGGGCCTGGCGATACCGTGCAGGTGCTCAATAAGGCCATCTTGGTAAACGGGGCGGTGCTTGACGATAAGCTCTTCACGCAACGGATCGATCCGGGGATCATTGACGGCGCCATCAATTCGCGCGACAATTTCGGGCCGGTGACCGTCCCGGATGGCGCCTATTTTGCGATGGGTGACAATCGCGATCAAAGTCTGGACAGTCGGTTTTGGGGCTATGTGCGCGAGGAGAAGATTCGTGGGAAGGCGTTTCGCATTTATTGGTCGTGGAGCGGGCAGGGACAATGGACGGAGTGGGTCAGATGGGATCGATTCGGCAAAGCCATTCAGTAAAAAAAATGACGAGACAGGCTGCGGCAGGCTCAGGCGGACCGGGGCGAGGGGGCCCTGCATCGCCGAAAATCCTGCGGCAATATATTGCGCGGTTTCCGCAAGCCTCCGTGCTCGTCATCGGCGACCTCATCCTCGATCATTATATCTGGGGCCGTGTGAGCCGGATCTCGCCGGAAGCCCCGGTGCCGGTGGTCCATGTCGATTCTGAATCCTTCAGGCTCGGCGGCGCTGCCAACGTCTTCAATAACATTCTAGCTTTGGGCGGCAAAGCCGACCTTTGCGGCGTCATCGGGTCGGACGAGTCGGGCCGGATGCTTCTGAAAGAATTGGGCACAAGCCGTTCCGGGCGCAGCGGGGTCGTGATCGATCCGGATCGCTCGACCACCAGGAAGTCCCGCGTCATCGCCCATAATCAGCAGATCGTGCGGTACGACGTGGAGCGACGCGGGGAGCTTAAGCCTGCGATGCAACGGAAGATCCTTCGTTACGTCGAATCGCGGTTGCGGGATCTCTCCTGCCTCGTAGTGTCGGACTATGCCAAGGGAGTGGTGAGCGCTAGCTTGATGGCAAACTTGACGCGCCTCGCCTTGTTGCGCGGCATCCCCCTCGTCGTCGATCCGAAAGTCGAAAATTTCAGCTATTACAAGGGGGCAACGGTCATCACGCCGAACCACCTGGAAGCGATGCAAGCCGCCGGCGTGCATGGCGACGACGATCAGGCCAGCAATGATGCCGGTGCGATCATCCGCCAGCGGTTGGGCTGTCAGGCGGTGCTCATTACGCGTGGCGAAAAAGGGATGAGTCTGTACGAGGGAGAGGGAGTCTCTTGGCATATTCCAACTCAGGCCCGCCAGGTCTACGATGTCACCGGCGCAGGAGATACAGTGATCGGGACCTTGGCGCTTGCGCTGTCGACCGGTGCCTCGATGAGGGATGCGGCGGTGCTGGCGAATCACGCGGCTGGCGTTGCCGTTGGCATGGTGGGGACTGCGACTCTGTCGGCACAGCAGCTTTCGGAGGCTTTAGGCCATGACTAGGACGCCTTTCGTGACGGTCGTCATTCCGGCCCGGTATGGGTCGACGCGTTTTCCCGGGAAGCCTCTGGCCATGCTCGGGCTGAAGCCCATGATCCAGCATGTCTATGAACAAGCGGCGGCCTGCCGTCTGGTTTCCGATGTGCTGGTGGCCACCGACCATAAACGGATCAAAGAGACAGTGGAAGCATTCGGCGGGCAGGCGGTAATGACCAGCGGAGCCTATCGGACCGGCACCGATCGGGTTGCCGAGGTGTCGCGTCTGGTTCGCGGGGACTTTTTCGTAAACCTCCAAGGAGATGAGATCCCGCTGCAGCCTGAGTTGTTGGCGGACCTCATCGAGCCGTTCCTAGCAAGCGGCGCCGAGATGGGGACCTTGAAGCGCGCGATCGACTCGACGGAGGATCTCCACAATCCCTCAGTGGTGAAGGTGGTCACAGATCATCAGGGCAACGCCCTCTATTTTTCGCGCGCGCCGATTCCGGTGGTGAGGGACGACGCCGGCCATGTGGCCGTTGTAGGGCTGCACTACATTCATCTGGGTCTGTATATCTACCGGCGCGATATCCTGTTGAAGATCGAGGCGCTGCCCACCGGACGGTTGGAGGAGGCGGAGAGCCTTGAGCAGCTGCGCGCCTTGGAGCACGGGATTTCAATCAAAGTCTGGGAAACCAAACGGGCCTCCTTGCGGGTGGATAGGCCGGAAGATGTCGAGGTGGTGACGGAGAAGCTGCGCCACTTTGAGGCCGTGAAGGGGGAGTTGGCTGCGATCAGAGCCACCCAGGGGAAGTAGCCCTCGGTGGCAGAGATGTTGGAATTATAGGATCGGACAAGATGGGGGCAGCCATGAGTAAATTCATTTTCGTCACCGGCGGCGTCGTCTCCTCACTGGGGAAAGGGCTCGCATCGGCTTCGATCGGCAACTTGCTGGAAAGCCGGGGGTTGAAGATCACCTTCCTCAAGCTCGACCCCTACATCAACGTCGATCCCGGTACGATGAATCCCTATCAGCATGGGGAAGTCTACGTCACGGACGACGGCGCAGAAACGGACCTGGACCTCGGCCACTATGAGCGGTACACGTCCCTGACTCTCACGAAAGAAAATAACTACACGACCGGACGGATCTACCATTCGGTCATTACGAAAGAGCGGCGCGGCGACTACCTGGGCGGGACCGTGCAGGTGGTGCCCCATGTCACTGATGAGATCAAGCAGAGCATCATGCGCATCTCGAAGGGGATGGATGTCACGATCGTCGAGATCGGCGGCACTGTCGGCGACATTGAGAGCCTGCCTTTCCTCGAAGCGATCCGCCAGATGCCCTACAACGTGGGCCGCGAGAACGTGCTCTATGTCCACCTTACGCTGGTGCCCTATATCGGCGCAGCGGGCGAATTGAAGACTAAACCGACGCAGCATTCCGTCAATAAGCTGCGGGAAATCGGTATCCAGCCCCATATCCTCCTCTGCCGGACCGACCGCTACCTGCCGCCGGATCTCAAGGACAAGATCGCGATGTTCTGCAACGTCGAAAAAGACGCGGTCATTACGGCCAAAGACGTGGATTCGATTTACGAAGTGCCGATCGTGTTCCGGAAAGAAGGGCTGGACGATCTGATCGTGCGTCTCCTGCACCTGGAGACCGAGCCCCCGAACCTGCGCGAATGGGATGCGATGGTCCAGAAGATCAAGCATCCCAAGCATGAAGTCTCCGTTGCTCTGGTCGGCAAGTATGCGGGTTTGAAGGAATGTTACAAGAGCCTCGCGGAATCGCTCGTCCATGGCGGCATCGACCATCAAACGAAGGTCAATATTCTGTGGATCGAATCGGAAGAGATCGAACGGCAGGGGACCGAGCGTATCCTGCGCGAGGTCGATGGCATTCTGGTGCCTGGCGGGTTTGGTTCGCGCGGGATCGAGGGCAAAATCGCGTCGATTCGCTATGCCAGGGAACACCAGATTCCATTTTTCGGCCTCTGTCTAGGCATGCAATGCGCGACGATCGAGTTTGCGCGGAACGCGGCAGGCCTGGTCGGCGCCAACAGCGAGGAGTTTGACGAGGTCACTTCCTATCCCGTTATTCATCTGATGTCGGATCAGCAGTCTGTCAGCGACAAGGGCGGGACGATGCGGCTCGGCTCCTATCTCTGTAAGCTCGGAGAGAAAACTCTGGCTCAAAAAATGTATGGGGTGAACGAAGTGCGCGAGCGCCATCGGCACCGGTACGAATTCAACAATGCCTACCGTGAGCAATTGACTGCCAAGGGCCTCGTGCTGAGCGGCCTGTCGCCGGACGGCCGGCTGGTTGAGATCGTCGAATTGAAAGATCATCCCTGGTTCCTGGCGACGCAGTTCCATCCGGAATACAATTCGCGGCCCCACCGGCCTCATCCTCTCTTTAGTGGTTTTGTCGGCGCAGCATTACGCAGAAAATGTGGGCATTAAAGGTTAGGCGCATATCATGGGACACGAAGTTCATATCGGTTCCTTTACGGTTGGGGCTGGGCATCGGCCGTTTTTGATTGCCGGCCCCTGTGTCATCGAGAGCGAAGCCCTGGTGCTGGAGACTGCGGCTCGCATCGCGGAAATCGCCCAGTCTCTGGGCATGCCCTATATCTTCAAATCGTCCTTCGATAAAGCCAACCGGACCTCCATCAAGTCCTATCGAGGACCCGGCCTTGAAAAGGGCTTGACGGTGCTGAAGAAGGTCAAGGATCAGTTGGGCCTTCCCATCTTGACGGACGTCCATTCGGAAGAGCAGGCGATTGAGGCAGGGAAGATCGTGGACGTGCTCCAGATTCCCGCCTTCCTCTGCCGTCAGACTGACTTGCTCATTGCGGCGGCCAAGACCGGCAAGGTCGTGAACGTCAAGAAGGGCCAATTCCTCTCGCCCCTGGAGATGGGCCATGCCGTCAAGAAAGTGGAAGAGTCGGGAAACAAGCGGATCATCCTGACTGAGCGAGGCTCGTCGTTCGGCTACAACAATCTCGTTGTGGATATGCGCTCGCTTCCAGTTCTGAGAAGTTTCGGGTACCCGGTAGTCTTCGATGCCACCCATAGTGTGCAGTTGCCCGGAGGTGGGGGCATGAAATCTAGCGGCCAGCGCGAATTCATTGAGCCCTTGGCCTGTGCGGCAGCCGGCGCCGGAGTTGATGGATTTTTCATGGAAGTCCATCCCAATCCTGACGAGGCCCTGTCGGACGGACCGAACATGGTGCCGCTCCATCAACTCAAAGCTTTGCTAGAACGGGTCTTACGAATATGCGACGCAGCACAACCGCACAAGTAACCAAGTCGAAGGCAGCTAAGCCCTCGCCGTCGAAGGGCGGAACCAGCCTGGAAGTCGGTCGTCGTGTGTTGGCAATCGAAGCCCGCGCGGTTCAGGCCATGGTGCAGCGTCTCGATGGTGCCTTCTCAAAAGCGGTCGATCTATTGTATCAATGCAAAAGCAAAGTCGTGGTCTCCGGCATGGGTAAGTCGGGTTTGATCGGGCAGAAAATTGCCGCCACGATGGCCAGTACCGGGACTCCGTCGTTCTTTCTCCATCCAGCTGAAGGACTTCACGGCGATCTCGGCATGTTGGCGCGCGGCGATGTGCTCATTGCGATTTCAAACAGCGGAGAGACCCAGGAAATTTTGCGGCTTCTGCCTTTCATGGAGCGAATGGGTGTTCCTGTCGTGGCGATGGTTGGTCGGATGAGGTCTACTCTGGGGCAAACGAGCGCTGTGGCGTTGGACGTCTCCGTCGCAGAGGAAGCCTGTTCCTTGGGGCTCGCGCCGACCGCGAGCACGACCGCGGCCCTCGCGATGGGCGATGCTCTGGCCGTGGCCCTGCTCGAAAAGCGCGGCTTCAAGGAACATGACTTTGCGCAGTTCCATCCAGGCGGTACCTTGGGCCGTCGGCTGCTGGTGAAAGTGCGGGACCTGATGCATGCCGGGGCGGAGTTGCCGCAAGTGAAAGAAACGGCCTCAACGTCGGCAGCTTTGCTGGAAATGTCGGCCAAGAAACTTGGCATGACGACGGTCGTCAATTGCGCCGGCGCGCTGGTGGGCATTATTACAGACGGAGACTTGCGCCGGTTTATCCAGCAGGGCGGTAATTTCTCCAAGGGCACAGCCGGGTCGCTGGCCTCGCGGCAGCCCAAACTGATCGGGCCTGACGAATTGGCAGCCAAGGCGGTCGAAATGATGGAGCGCTATTCCATCACAACGCTCGTTGTTGCAGAAAATGCCAAACGTATCGTCGGGGTCGTGCATCTGCATGACTTATTAAAGCACGGTATCGTCTGACGAAATGGGTCACCAATGATTCGCATGCCGGCAGCCTGGAAATTATTCGGGCAAGAATCATTCAACCTCCCGAACTTCATTACGCTCACCCGCATCTTTTTGATTCCTGTCTTCGTGGTGCTATTTGCCACGCCGACTCCAGACCGATCCCTCAGTGCGGCCCTCATCTTCGTCGTCGCCGCAGTCACCGATCTGTTGGATGGATATCTGGCCCGCCGGAACGGCCAAGTCACCATACTCGGAAAGCTGCTCGACCCCATTGCCGATAAGCTATTGGTCCTCTCCGCCTTGATTCTCCTGGTCAACGTCGATCGGGTGAGCGCCTTGGTCGCGATTTTGATCATCGCGCGCGAAGTGGCGGTTACGGGTATTCGCGCCATTGCCGCCAGCGAAGAGATGGTGATCTCGGCTGAGACAACGGGCAAGTACAAGATGGCCCTGCAAGTCGTAGCGATCGTGCTCCTGATTCTTGAAGGCACCTTCTTGTCTGATTTCGGCAATCTGCATCTGGCCGGCATTGCCACGCTGTATCTCTCGCTGGTGCTGGGCTATGTGTCAGGCGGGCAGTATGTGTGGAGTTTCTGGAAGCAGGTTGTAGCCAAGGAGATTTGACCGGATGCTGAAAAATTTTACCAGCTTCGTTCTCGCATCGTTCAGACCCTCAACGCGCCCTCCAGGTACGCCTTGGTTCTTCATTCGCTGCGGCTTTGCTGGACGGACTTTTTGAGCATCCGGTCAGTTTAAATATTCGGTACGGTTGATTTAACCATACATGGGTCATCAAGGACTTTTCGTATTGCTCGTGGTTGCCGGCTATTTGCTGGGGGCTGTGCCATTTGGCGTGGTGGTGTCGAAGGCGATGGGCCTGCCGGACCCTCGTACGGTGGGGAGCACGAACGTCGGCTTTACCAATGTCCTGCGCGTGTCTGGCAAGAAGGCCGGCATTCTGACCCTGATCGGGGACATGGGCAAGGGCTGGGTGATGGGTTTCGCGGCAACACAACTGCTGCAAGACGAATGGACCATCCAGCTCGTCGCGCTCGCGCCGATCCTCGGGCACCTCTGCTCCATTTTTCTTGGATTCACCGGCGGCAAGGGAGTGGCGACAGCTCTTGGCTCGGTCCTCGGCGTGGCCCCACTCATCGGCTTCATTTTATTGTGTGCCTGGCTAGGGGCTGTCGCCCTCTGGCGTTATTCCTCCGGCGGGGCACTCACAGCCTTTGCGATTTTTCCCCTCGTTGCCGTGCTCATCCATCCAACGGTGGAGTTCGTACTCTTCTCCGTCACCATCAGCAGCCTCATCGTGATGAAGCATCGGGGGAATATCGCGAAGCTGTGGAAGGGAGAGGAAAGCAAAATAGGGCAGAGGAAGACCTGACAGCTTGGTTGGGTTTCCGATCTGACCAACGAGATAGATCAGGCAGCCTCCCGCCGCCACCTCCTTTGACCTCTTACCTTTTACGTTTCATGGCCCCAAGGTCCTTCCCCTTTGCGAAATAGGCGTTCTTCCGCGGCCACACGAGACCACTATGCAGACAACACCACGCTGGACTCCTCTGCCGCTTTATATGCAAGTGCTCATCGCCGTGGCTTGCGGTGCCTTGCTGGGAACGATCTTCGGGCAGGAGCCCTATTGGGGGGGGCTGCGCAATGAGCAGCTGGGCAAGCTCGGCCTGTACGTGGTCACCCTGCTCAAGACCCTCGCCATTCCGCTCATCTTCTTTGCGATTGTTGATGCCCTGATTCGCGCCAGCCTCCCGATGCGCCAGGGGGGCAAGTTGCTCCTTATCTGCCTCGTCAACGTTTCCGTCGCCATGGTGATCGGCCTCGCGATCATGAACACCTGGCAGCCTGGCCTAGCCTGGGTCGGCCACGTCGACGAGTTGCTGCATTACGTGCCTGGCGCCACACCATCGGCGGGCCAGCTCGCGACGGTGCAGGCCGGCTCGCAGAACCCGTTCGAATACCTCGCCGCCTATATTCCCCGCACCATCATGGCGCCATTTTCCAGCAACAACATTATTGGCGTCGTTCTCCTTGCGCTGGTCCTGGGCATCATGCTTCGTCGTCTGCTCAGCCATGCCGGCCACGAGGGCGTGGCGATTCATACCTTTGCATGGGCGGTCGAGCGAATTTATGGCTGGCTCGTGCAGACCCTCGGATGGATCATCCTCGCTGTACCACTCGCCGTCTTTGGCGTCGTCGCGCAGGTCGTGGGTAAGTCAGGCATCGGTGTCTTTTCGGTCCTCTGGATCTTTCTCGCCGCCATGCTCGCGGGGCTGGCCGTCCACGGGCTCCTCTACTATCCGCTTGTCGCCTGGCTGGTGGGGAAGAAGTCGCCCACGGTTTATCTGGGGCAGGGGGCCGATGCGATCATGACCGCCATGTCCTGCAATAGCAGTCTCGCCACCGTGCCGGTCACGCTTCGATGCCTCGACCGCATGCAGGTTTCGCCTCAATCGGCGCGCCTCGCCGCCTGTATCGGCACGAACCTCAACAACGATGGCGTCACCCTCTACGAAGCAATGGCCGCGCTCTTTCTTGCCCAGGCGTTGGGATTCGACTTGCCGATGGCGAATCAGCTGCTGATTGTCGGAGCCTCGATCATTGCGGGGGCCGGCGTGGCCGGCATTCCCGAAGCCGGGCTGATCGTGCTGCCGCTTGTCCTGTCAGCCGCCGGCCTGCCGGCCCATGTCATCGTCGCAGCCATCCCCCTCATCATGACCGTGGATTGGATTATTGCGAGAGCCCGCTCAGGCGTAAATGTTATGAGCGACATGCTCGTCGCCATTCTTCTCGATAGAGGCCGTTAATCTAGGGAGACAAATGGCCAGGACTACCTGGGGTTAGTTGGTGAAACGTAACCGCAAGGTAGGATAGGTATCTTTGATAACGAGCACTATGGCAACCACCGGCCGCCTTCCCCTCGAGGTCCTGCTTCCTGGAAACAGAGGGAAGAGTCAGCGCCACACGAATTTTGGGAGTACCGGTGCTCCAGTCACCGTTTGGCGCACAATAGACCAAAACTCTCGCACTTTAGCTTGAACCGGCTCGGATTCCTGGCCAAGTACTTTGAATATTAACCCGGCGTCGTTGGGCAGTCGCGACGCACCAGCGGCCCAATGTTCTTGCAGGTTGACGACTGCAGGAACCTGACTGAAGATCTTGTCCGCGTGATGTCGTGGTGTCAGCAATACAACGTTGGCGAATACGTCGAACGTACCCATGACACCCACATGCCGCACGTTCTGCAAGACCCATGGTGATGCCGTGAAGCCAGGCGATCCAGGTGAAGGCCGGTGTCGGGTCGGGAACGTCTGAGCGCGAGGTCGGCTTGGGTCGCAGGTTTGACACCCCGCAAGCCTCAGTCTATTCTTGCACGCACTCGGAGACAACAGAGTCTCCGTGTTAACCAAGTACTTATCGCGGAGGAGAATGATACTCGCAACTCGCAAGAGCGCGTGAGGGCATTTTTACCTATGCACACGTTTCGTATCGCTATGGTGCAGATGAATCCGACAGTCGGGGATCTGGATGGCAACGTCCGCCAGATCACGGCTTGGCTGCGTGAGGCGAAAAAGGCGAAGGTCGATTTAGTCGCATTTCCTGAGCTGGCGATCACCGGCTATCCGCCAGAAGACCTCTTGCTGAAGCCTCGCTTTATCGCGGACAATCGCCGCGCGCTTCAGGAAATTGTCTGTCACTGCCGGGGGCTGGCTGCGGTGGTGGGCTACGTCAGCCAGAACGATGGCATCGACCCGAAGCCGGCACGTTCGTCGGTTGTGCCGGCCGGGTCGCACGAACTCTACAATGCGGCGGCGTTCATCGCCGATCAAAAACTCATCACGACCTATTGCAAGTGGTACCTGCCGAACTACGGGGTGTTCGACGAGAGCCGTTATTTTCATCCAGGCCGACGGTTGCCGCTCATCCGCCTGCGTCGCACGGTGATCGGAGTGAATATTTGCGAGGACGTCTGGGTGCCGGAAGGTCCGACCCGGTTCCAGGCAGCGGCTGGTGCCGAAGTTATCGTGAACATCAATGCCTCGCCTTTTCATTTGGGCAAGAGCCGGGTGCGCGAACAGATGCTGGCGACTCGCGCGAGGGAAAACGGGGTGGTGCTGACCTACACCAACGTGGTCGGCGGGCAGGACGAGCTGGTCTTCGACGGGAACAGCGTGATCCTCGACCACCAGGGCGAGGTCATCGCACGAGGGAAAGCCTTTGAGGAAGATCTCATCGTGGCAGACCTTAATATGGAGGCGGTCGCGCGCGCGAGACGTACGCAGGGCCAGAAGAAGCTCCTGCCGAGACGGATTGCCGCGGTGGTAGAGATATGCGTGGCGTCGCTTCCGGCTATCCCGAAAGTTCGCGCGCGCGCGGTTCCTGATCTGGTGGCAGCCCTTGACCCACTGGAAGAAGTGTATCGGGCTCTCACGCTGGGCGTGCGTGACTACGTCAGGAAAAATGGATTTACACGGGTCATGATCGGGTTGAGCGGCGGGGTGGACTCGGCCTTGACGGCCGTGCTGGCCGTCGATGCGTTGGGCGCTGAGAACGTCTTGGGCCTGTTCATGCCGTCGCCCTACACGTCGCAAGACAGTTACGCGAATGTGGCGGAATTGGGGAAACGGCTTGCGATCTCCGTTCGCACGATTCCTATCACGAGGTTGTTCGATACCTATCGGCAATCGCTTGCCGAGACGTTTGAGGACCGTGTGGCTGATACAACAGAAGAGAATCTCCAGGCCCGTATCCGGGGTAACCTGCTGATGGCCTTCTCCAATAAGTTTGGCCACCTGGTGCTCACCACGGGTAATAAGAGCGAGATGAGCGTGGGCTATGCCACCTTGTACGGGGATATGGCCGGCGGATTTGCCGCGATCAAAGATGTGCCGAAGACGATGGTTTATGACCTGGCGAAGCTACGGAATCGTCGTGGCACAACCCCGGCAATCCCCAAACGGACGCTCAATCGACCGCCGACCGCCGAGCTGAGGCCCAATCAAAAAGATGAAGACTCGCTGCCGCCCTATGAGGTCTTAGACCCTATTCTCCAAGCCTATGTGGAAGAAGACCGGTCGCTCGAAGAGATCGTTGAAGCGGGGTATGACCGAACGACGGTGGCACGTGTGATTGCGTTGGTGGATAGTAGCGAGCACAAACGCCGACAGGCGCCGATCGGTATCAAGATTACGCATCGGGCTCTGGGCAAGGATCGGCGGATGCCGATCACAAACGGCTATTGTAATTCTTAGTAGGATGTCGAAAAGGCCTGTCCGCGTCGTTCTTGCATCGTTCAGATCCTCAATGTGCCTGACGGATACGCCTCGGCCCTTCAATCCCTGCAGTTTTGCAGAGCGAGATTTTTGAGTATCCTGCGGGATGAGTTCAGTCAGTAGCTGCACGAATATTTGAATGTCAGGGGGGTTGATTACGGGGCGCTCTGACGGGGTGTCAGTGGTGCAGATTTTCGCTTCCGGCTATCGAGTTGTTCGCGAATTGTTTGCAGCTCCTTCCGGATGGTTTCCAATTCCAAGTCTTTTTTGACCACGAGATCTTTCAGCGTGCGAATCTCCATTTCGCGATGAGCCATAGGCGCTGCGGCGTGGGATGGACTCTCTGCTGGCGTGACTCCCGCAAGAGGTTTGCGAGGCTGTGCGGCCTGTTCCACCTGAGGCGCAGGTGGCTCGGTGGTTGTTGCTGCTGCTGCTACTGGAGGGGTCTGTTGCAATAGCTGATAGTCGATGACAAGAAACCGGTCGGTCGCGCTTCCGCCTGTTGGCCGGTTGAACGTATCGGACCGTTGGGCCAGGCGTGGAGTGAACGACAGAGTGCGGTTTGAAAGGTTTGACGGATCTGGCAGCCTCCGGTGGGCAAGTCCGTCCGTGTTCGTTTGGGTCGGGGTATGTCGATATTGAGCGAGCGTCACATACAGCGAGAGGCCATAGGCGTAAAGAGAGCCTGTCGTGGTTTCGATGACTGCATGTTCCAGGCGGCCACTGTTTTGCTGAGGGCTCGTGATCTGGAATGATACGGTCTCTCCCGTTGAGGCGGTCGTGAGAGCTTTGATAATCCTGGGCGCGAGGAACTGGACCTCTTCTGCCGAAAAGACCGGGACGGAAGAGGACCCTGCCAGCAACTCCTGGAGGGTCCGTTGGCGTTCCTGGATTTGCATCCCGCTCAAGACTCGGGCGATGAGGGCTGGTTCGAGATTGATCGGGTGACTGGCCTGAACTGATTGATCTGGCATTCGGCGCAGCGCCACCGCTCCGCGCGGGTCTTCGATGAGGGCCCTGTCGCGCTGGTCGGTGGTCGTGCAGGCGGCGCAGAGAAGACAAAGGAGGACCAGGGAAAAGGAAGGTTTGTGTGGCCGCTCCACTGGAGAGGATGGCGATGGGAGGATCATAGGTGCGAGCGAATCTAGCACAGACGATAGGGCATCGCCAGGCCAGAGTGCGGGAAAGGCAAAGTCGTTGACAGATTTTCCATCTCCATGGTACAAGTTAGCTCATCAAACTGCGGAACAACGACGTTTCGCACCGGTGCTTTATATAGTATGGCATGGACAATGACGTCCTCCAGCCCTAGCAGGCTAGAGGCGTTTTTTTTTGACTCCATTTGAGCCGGCTGAATCGCGTGGAAAAGCTGAGAGCCGAGATGGATCGGTTGGCCGGTCGAATCGATGTGGACATGCAGGATAGAAGTTGCGCCCAAGGGTGTGCGTGGCGACGACGTTGTCGAGGTGAGAGCGGCAAGGGGCATGAGCACTGGAACCACCAATCGACAAGAGGGATATTACGATGTCAATACACAGTTTTATTGGTATAGGCTTGTGGGCGCTGTTGTCGCTGCTCGGCGGCAACGCAGGATTTGCCCAAGAGCCAGCGGCGCCGTCGGCCCCACCGCCAACCGTGCAGGAGCGGCTGGATTCTTTAGAGAAAAAAGTGGATGCGCCGTCCATCTGGAAGACCTTGGGGTTCAAGGCCTCAGGATTTCTGGACGTGGCCTATACCCACAATTTTAACAATCCCAATAGCAACCTTAATCAACTGCATATCTTCGACACCGATGCGAATTCCTTTTCAACTCACCTGGTGCAAATCATGTTGGAACGGCCTGCTGATGGTGGCGGGAGCGGTATGGATCGGCTCGGGTTCCGTACCAGACTGAACTTCGGGTTGGATGCGAGAGTGACGCGGGCGCGCACGAACTTTGCGTCTGGCGCCAGCAATAACGAGCTCGATTTTCAAGAAGTCTATGGAGAATACATCGCCCCGATCGGCAACGGTTTGAAGATTCAAGCGGGGAAAATCAATACGTTGATCGGCTATGAGGTGATCAATAGTTTCGAGAATCCGAACTTTTCGCGCAGTTTCATGTTCGGCTTAGGCCAGGCCTTCACGACTACCGGCGTCCGGCTTAGCTATGCATTCAATCCGATGGTGAGCGCGTCACTCGGTGTGATTAACGGCTGGGATAACGTGACCGATAACAACAAGGGTAAATCCTTCGAGTGGCTCCTGGCTCTGACACCGCATGAGAAGTTCGGTATGAGTTTCTACGGGTCCTACGGCGCAGAGCAATCCAACAGTCAAGGGGCGGCCCCTGCCTCCACCGGAGTCGATCCGACGGCCAAGCGGACGGTGGTAGGGACGATTATGACCGTCAAGGCTACCGACCAGGACACTATCGTTTTAGAGCCCTACTACGGGAATGAAGGGAACGTGAGCACGGTCAAGCAATCACGAAATGCCCGCTGGAATGGGCTGGCCAGCTACCTGACCCATGATTTCAGCGATCAATGGAGCGCCAGATTCCGCGGCGAAATCTTCGAGGATGCGGGAGGGGCTCGCACTTGTCGTGGTTTCTTTGGGTTTGCCGGAGGCACCAATACCTGTGCGGGGGCGACCGAGACGGTCGCGGCCACAATGGCCGCTCAAACGCTCTGGGAAAACACCTTTACGCTTCAATATAAGCCGTTTCCTTCGCTGATTACGCGAGCCGAGTTCCGCTACGACAAATCCGATAAAAATGTGTTTCTCTATGGCAGCCGTGCAGTGAACAACCAAGAAACCCTGTCAGTCCAAATCGTGTACCTCTTCTAGACAGGGGAGGAAAGGAGTGGGCCATGAACCGATTTATACCTATCAGCCCAGCGATACTTCCTGTTCTGGCCTGCGCCATCTTGTTCGGGGCGCCGGGTCTCTATGCTCAAGACATGAAGGCTTCGGTTCCAGCAGCGGTAGCACCTTTTGTATCGGAGGCGGCTCCGGCTGCTGTGCCGGTCCCGGCAAAGATCGATACGGGCGACACAGCCTGGCTATTGGTCTCGACGGCATTGGTGCTAGCGATGACGGCGCCAGGCTTGGCCTTGTTTTATGCCGGCATGGTTCGCTCGAAGAATGCCTTGGGCACGCTCATGCAGAGCTTTATTATCCTCTGTCTGATCAGCCTCCAGTGGGCTTTGTGGGGCTACAGTCTGGCCTTCGGGCCGGATAAGGCCCATCTAATTGGCGGGCTTGAATGGATCGGGCTAAACGGCGTCGGGTTGGAGCCCAACGTCGATTATGCCGCGACCGTGCCCCATCAAGCTTTCATGATCTTTCAAATGATGTTCGCGGTGATTACGCCAGCCCTCATGACCGGTGCCTTTGCCGAACGGATGAAGTTCGGCAGTTTTCTAGTCTTCACCTTGCTCTGGGCGACCTTCATCTACGATCCGCTGGCCCATTGGGTCTGGGCGGTCGGGGGCTGGGTTCGCAACATGGGAGCGCTGGATTTTGCCGGAGGGACAGTCGTCCATATCAGTTCCGGTGCTGCGGCCTTGGCCTGTGCCATCGTGCTGAGGAAGCGAGTGGGCTACGGCAAGGACACTATGGCTCCGCATAATTTGCCTATGACCGTGCTGGGCGGCTCCCTGCTTTGGTTCGGCTGGTTCGGGTTCAACGCAGGCAGCGCGCTGACCGCCGGAGCGGTGGCGACTAGCGCCTTTGTTACGACCAATATGGCGGCAGCCACTGCAGCGTTGTCCTGGATGGTTGCGGAGTGGATCTATCGAGGCAAACCGACCGTGCTGGGGGCGGTCAGCGGGGCGGTGGCTGGGCTGGTGGCAATTACGCCTGCTTCGGGATTCGTCGGTCCGATGGCGTCGATCGTGATCGGTCTGGGGGCGGGAGTCCTCTGCTATGGAGCGGTATTGTGGAAGTCTCGGCTGGGCTACGATGACGCCCTCGATGTGGTGGGGATTCATGGAGTCGGAGGCATCTGGGGCGCGTTGGCGACCGGGTTGTTTGCCTCGACGGCGATCAATGCCGCCGGCGCCAACGGGCTGTTCTACGGGAATCCAGCACAGTTGGGGATTCAAGCGATGGCCGTGCTGATCTCGGTTGTGTTTTCGTTCGTGGGAACTTTCGTGCTTCTGAAACTGGTGGATGAATTGATGGGGCTGCGTGTCAGTGAAGCGGAAGAGCGAATAGGCTTGGACCTCACGCAACATAACGAACGGTCCTATTCGTAAGCAGGGGTACTGAGGAGAAGAAGGAGGCGATCTTGGTTGATGAGGAACACGCGAGCAATCGCAAGTGCCAAGGGAGGCTCATCGTCATGGGCTTGACTCTCGCGGCCGTAATGGGAGGAGTCTTGGCGATTTGTCCTGGGACCGTCGTGGCCCAGGACATAGCGGTCACATCGGCCGAAGTGGTCGCAACCGCAGCCCCTGCGCTGAAGATCGATACAGGGGACACGGCCTGGGTCCTCATGTCCACGGCGCTCGTCCTAGCCATGACGATACCAGGTTTGGCGCTCTTTTACGGAGGGCTGGTGCGCAGCAAGAATATCCTGGGGACGATCATGCAGAGCATCGTTGTGCTCTGTCTGGTCAGTCTGCTCTGGATTCTTGTCGGGTATAGCCTGGCCTTCGGTCCCGATCAGGGTGGTTTTATCGGAAGCCTTGAGTGGGTCGGGCTCAACGGGGTTGGGAGCGAGCCCCATCCGGTTTATGGTCCGACGATTCCCCATCAAGTGTTCATGCTATTCCAGCTCATGTTTGCGGCCATTACGCCGGCCTTGATTATGGGGGCGGTGGCAGAGCGGATGAAGTTCACGGCCCTCTTGCTGTTTACGGTCCTCTGGTCTCTTGTGATTTATGTTCCAGTGGCCCATTGGATCTGGGGCGGTGGATGGTTGGGCAAGATGGGCGCGTTAGACTTTGCCGGAGGCGCGGTGGTGCACATCACGTCCGGCGCAAGCGCGCTGGTCTGCGCCATCGTGCTGGGCCCGCGCACAGGCCATGGCAGGGATTATCTGGCGCCGCACAACCTCCCTTTCACCCTGTTGGGAACGGGCCTGCTCTGGTTCGGCTGGTTCGGGTTCAACGCGGGCAGCGCCTTGGGCGCGAATGGGCTGGCCGCGAGTGCCTTTTTGGCGACCCACGCGGCTGCGGCAACTGGCGCCTTGGCGTGGATGGGCGTGGAGTGGCTGCATCGTGGGAAGCCCACTGTCCTCGGGGTGGCCAGCGGTGTGGTGGCCGGGTTGGCCACTGTGACGCCGGCTTCCGGGTATATCGGGCCATTTTCAGCGATCATAATCGGCGTTTTTGCAGGGTTTCTGTGCTATTTCGCCGTTGTTTGGAAGGGGAGGATGGGCTATGATGACACGCTCGATGTCGTGGGAATCCACGGTGTGGGCGGAGTCGTCGGCATCCTCGCGACGGGCCTGTTCGCCTCCAAGGCGATCAATGCCGCTGGGGCTGATGGGCTCTTTTTCGGAAATGCGGGGCAGCTCGGGATTCAGGCCATCATGGTGTGCGCGGTGGCATTGTTTTCCGTGCTTGGCACCTGGGTCATTTTGAAGATCGTGAATGCAACGGTCGGGTTGCGGGTTTCTCCGGAAGACGAATCGACTGGGCTGGACCTGAGCCAGCATAACGAGCGGGCCTATTCATAGACAGACCATGACACAATTGACCATGCGATCATGCCGGCGATCTCAGCGACGATGGATAGTCCGCGTCCGCGGGTGACCTGGTAAGGAGGCCGCGACATGAAGATGATTGAAGCCATCATCAAGCCGTTTAAGTTGGATGAAGTCAAAGATGCCCTGCTGGAAATCGGTCTGCAGGGGATGACGGTCACGGAGGTCAAAGGGTTCGGCCGCCAGAAGGGGCACAAGGAAACGTATCGGGGCCAGGAATATTCGATCGAGTTTGTGCCGAAAGTCAAAATCGAAGTGGCCGTCACAGATGCGCAGCTGTCGCGCGTGCTCGAGACCATTGCCCGGACGGCCAAGACCGGCAGCATCGGGGATGGCAAGATCTTCGTGCGTGATTTAGTAGACGCGGTTCGTATCAGGACTGGTGAAACCGGAGAAACGGCTCTGTGACCATGGGCGCAACACAGGATCTCTCCAGCTCTTCAGGGCCGACCGCCGATATGGCGGCGGTCGGCCTGTTTCTCGCTGAGCAACGCCGCATCATCGGCGAGCGGGTCATGGCAGGCGCGACTGGCGCGGAAACCATGGCGGCCATGACGGAGCTGGTGGACGGGCTGATCATTGGGCGGTACCGGAATGCGGTGCGGGAGGGGGGCGCTGCGGTTGCCTCAGCCGGCCTCCATCAATGCTGTCTGGTGGCCTTGGGTGGATATGGCCGTCGAGAACTGGCCCCCCATTCGGACATCGACCTGATGGTGCTCTTCCGTTCCGAGGCCCAATCGCAGGTCGAATCGCTTGTGCAAGCCGTCCTTCATCCCTTGTGGGATTGCGGATTTCAGGTGGGGCATAGCGTGCGAACGATTCATGACTGTATCGAGCTGGCTGAGAGCGATGCGACAGTGAAAACGTCGATGATGGAGTCCCGGTTTCTGGCTGGCAGCTCTGAATTATTTGAGCAGTTTCATAGCCGGTATCTGAAGAAGGTCGTGGCCAAGGGCACGGATGCCTATCTAGATCACAAGCTCGAAGAGCGCCGGCGCGAGTATCTGAAGTTCGGCGAGACGGTGTATTTGCTGGAACCGAACGTCAAGAAAAGTAAAGGCGGTCTCCGTGATTTACATCTGCTCCAATGGGCCGGCATGGCCCGCTACCAGGCGCCGACAATTCGCGAACTGTCCGATCGCGGCATCCTCTCCCGGGCCGATTCGATGGCCTTGACGGAAGCGCGTGATTTTCTCTGGCGGGTCAGGGCCTTGCTCCACGTCCATGCCGATACGGCCCAGGAAATTCTTTCGTTCGACGAACAGATCTGGCTGGCCCAACATTTTGGATTCCAGGACCGTCCACATTTGTTGGCCGTTGAGCAGTTCATGCAACAGTATTACCAGCACACGATAGGGTTGCATGAACGCTGTATGCGATTTGTCGAACGGTGTCGGAGCGTGCCGTTCTGGCAGCGGTTGACCCGGTTTCTCCCGGCGCCCCGTGTCGATGGCTACTTTGTTGTTCGCAGCGGGATCCTGACGGTCGCGGACGAACATCGTGCGAAGGTGCTGGAAAGCCCAGCCTTGCTTCTTCGTCTGTTCGATTTGGCGCGATCACAGAGGCTGACCATTGCGCCGCCTTTGCTCGAAGACATTCACCGGCATGTCGGTACGGTCTCAGCGGAGGCCTATCGGACGCCGGAGGTCAATCGGACGTTTCTTACGATTCTCGGGGGGCCTGGCACAGCCAAGACGCTAGAGGCCATGCATCGGGCCTCGGTGCTTGAGAAGTTGGTGCCCGCCATGGGCACGGTCCGTGGCCTGATGCAGTTCAATCAGTACCATAAGTACACCGTCGATGAGCATAGTCTGCTCGCGGTGGCACGAGCGGAGGACCTCGCACAGGACCAGGGGGCGATGGGGGAGATCTATCGCAGCATCAAGCGGAAAGACCTCTTGCACCTGGCCGTCCTGTTCCATGATTTAGGAAAGGGCCAGGAGGAAGATCATAGTGATGTGGGGAGGCGCCTGGCTGAGGACGCAGCAGCCCGGCTCGGGTTCGATGAGCAGGATCTGCGGACGCTCTCATTTCTCGTGCACCGGCACTTGTTGATGGCCCACACGGCCTTTCGACGGGACCCGAACGACGTCAAGGTGGTATTGCCCTTTGCCCGCGAAGTGGGGACACCGGAGGTCTTGAAGAAACTGTTGGTGCTGACGGCGGCCGATATCGCCGCGGTCGGTCCCGGTGTCTTGACCAAGTGGAAGGAATCGCTGCTGGTCGAGCTCTATCAACGTACGATGGCTGAGGTGTCCGGGGAACGGAATGAGGGTGTGGACCCGGAACGGGTTCGCCAGATTGCCGAGGAGGTCAGCCGGCACCCATTGCTCGCCGGGCAGGCCGGTGAGACGCTGGCCTGGGTCGAGGGCCAATTGGGCCAATTCCCAGAGCGCTATGTCTATGGCACGGTGCCTGCTCGTATCGCGGCGCATTTGGCGGCCGTGCGGCGGTTGCATGTCGGTGAGGTGTTGGTGGAGGGGGAGTTCAACGGGGAGCTGGGCACTTGCGAATATAGCGTCGTGACCCATAATGACGTGACGCTGGGAATTTTTTCTAAGATCGCCGGGGTCATGGCCGGCAGCGGAGTGCAGATTCTCGACGCGCAGATTCTGACTAGGGCGGACGGGATCGTGGTCGATACGTTCCAAGTGATGGACCCGGACTATCAGGGCGCGCCTCCGGCTGAGCGGTTGCGGACGGTAGGCGACCGGATTGCGTCGGTCCTCAAGGGGTGGGAGCATGTCGACACTGTGTTGCGCCGGGGCGCGCGGTTGAAGCTAACCAGGTCTTTGCCGAAAGCCCGTGAAGCGACGGAGGTGCGGATCGACAATGAAACGTCGGACGCCTATACGATCCTTGATGTGTTTGCCGATGACCGGCAGGGGTTGTTGTATGTGATCACAAACACGATCTTTCAGCTCGGCTTGTCCATCCATGCCGCCCGCATTTCCACGAGGCTGGATCAAGTGGCAGACGTATTTTATGTCACGGATCATCAAAACAAGAAGCTCGACGATCTTGGACAATTGGAGCGGGTACGAACGGGAGTTGAAACGGCCCTCGAGAATTTTCTCGAGGCGAAAGCGGCCTAGCAGAGGCGGCACAGTCTCATGCGGGTGAGTTGAAAGGAGAAGTGGGATGAACGTGAATGAGGTATTGGAGTATGTGAAGAAGCACAAGGTCCAGATCGTGGACTTGAAGTTCGTCGATCTCATCGGGACGTGGCAGCATTTCAGCATCCCGACGAGCGAATTGACGGAAGACCTCTTCAGGGACGGGTCCGGATTGGACGGCTCCTCCATTCGTGGCTGGAAGGCCATCAATAACAGCGATATGTTGGTCGTGCCGGATCCGGCGACGGCCTGTCTCGACCCCTTCTGTGCGGTCCCGACGCTGAGCCTCATCGGCAACATCGTCGATCCGATTACGCGCGAGACCTACGATCGCGATCCGCGCTATGTCGCGCAGAAGGCGGAGAAATACCTCAAGAGCACAAAGATTGGCGACACGTCCTATTGGGGGCCGGAAGCCGAGTTCTTCATTTTCGATCAAGCCCGCTACGATCAGAACGGCCACAGCGGCTACTACTTTATCGACTCCGAAGAAGGCGTCTGGAATATGGGGCAGGAAGGCCACAACCTGGGCGGCAAGATCCGTCAGAAGGAAGGCTATTTCCCTGTCGCCCCGACCGATACGCAGCAAGATATTCGCAGCGAAATGATTCTGGAGATGGAAAAGGCCGGTATCCAGATCGAGAAGCATCACCATGAAGTCGCCACCGCCGGGCAGGCGGAAATCGACATCCGTTTCGATTCGCTGGTCCGCACCGCCGACAAGATGATGATGTACAAGTACATTGTCAAGAACGTCGCGCGTCGCCATGGCAAGACCGCGACCTTCATGCCGAAGCCGATCTTCGGAGATAACGGGTCAGGCATGCACAGCCACCAGAGCATCTGGAAGGACGGCAAACCCCTGTTCGCCGGGAAGGAATATGCGGGTGTGTCCGAGATGTGTCTGCATTACATCGGCGGCATTCTGAAGCATGCGCCGGCGCTGGCCGCCTTTACCAACCCGACCACGAACTCCTATAAGCGTCTCACGCCTGGGTTCGAAGCGCCGGTGTTGTTGGCCTATTCTAGCCGGAACCGGTCGGCTGGCATCCGGATCCCTATGTATTCACCAAGCCCCAAGGCGAAGCGAATCGAGGTGCGGTTCCCTGACCCAGCCGCAAATCCATATCTCGCCTTTTCTGCCATGCTCATGGCGGGGTTGGACGGCATCCAGAATAAGATCAACCCCGGTGAACCGGCTGAGCAGGATCTCTACGATCTTGATGCAAAAGCCGCGGCGAAGATTCGCACCATGCCGGGCAGCCTTGACGAAGCGTTGAACAACCTGGAGAAGGACCATGAGTTCCTGCTCAAAGGCGGGGTCTTCAGTAAGGATCTGATCCAAGCCTGGATCGGCTACAAGCGAACCAAGGAAGTCGATACCATGCGGTTGCGTCCGCATCCGTATGAGTTCTACCTCTATTACGACGTCTAGAGTACAGGGCCAATCTTAGGTATGGATTGACATGGGAGGGGAAGCATGGTAGGTCATGAAAGTTAGCAGAGTCGAGGCAACGGCGCCTCGGTAAAATTCGCGCGATAAGGCAAACAGACAAAGGCGTCTGTCGCTCTGGAAAGAGCGGCAGGCGCCTTTTTATTTTAGGCAGGTTCAGTGATCGGATCTTGGGGCTCGGTAACCAAGTAGTGTCGAAACACACTAAAGGAGGCGGTCATGAGCGAAGGCGAGAGGGCTAGTAAGCGGACGATGGCACCGAATCCTAAAGCTGTCGTGCTAGCTGCATCCTCCGAGAAGTATTTTGAGTGCAAGGTCGAGCAAGCTGTGGTGTCGGCTGTCATCCAAGCCGCCGCTCCATCACGTCGGAGGTTTCTCGCATCCATGGGAGCCGCAGCGCTAACGGCCTTTGTCGCTGAATTCCTCCCGCTGAAAGAGATCGCCGCATTTGCAGCTGATCCGGTCGGGAAGCCGGAAAAGAGAGACCTCAGTATCGGCTTCATTCCTATTACCTGTGCCACGCCGATTATCATGGCGGAGCCGCTGGGATTCTATAGCAAGCATGGTTTGAATGCCAAGGTCAAACGTGCAGCAGGCTGGGCCATGGTGCGGGATTGGAGCATTAATAAAGATGTCGATGCGGCGCATATGTTGTCGCCCATGCCATTGGCGATCACCCTGGGAGTCGGTTCCGTCCCTGTGCCGTTTTACATGCCGGCGGTGGAGAATATTAACGGCCAAGCGATCACGCTGCATAACAAGCACAAGGGCGTCAAAACTGCCGCTGACATGAAGGGGTTTCGATTTTGTGTGCCGTTCGATTATTCGATGCATAACTATCTTCTGCGCTACTTCCTGGCAGAAGGTGGAGTGCATCCTGACAAAGATGTCCAAATCCGCGTCGTGCCGCCACCGGAGATGGTGGCCAATCTGAAGGCTGGCAATGTCGATGGATATCTGGCTCCCGATCCTTTCAACCAACGGGCGGTCTACGAAAATGCAGGGTTTATTTTCAAGCTCTCCAAGGAAATCTGGGATAAGCATCCCTGCTGCGGTTTCGCAATTTCCAAGGACTTTGCCACGCAGTACCCGAATACGTTCCTGGCGCTCTTTCGGTCTATCGTGGATGCCACCCACTACGCGTCGAACCCTGCCCATCGGAAAGAAATTGCCGAGGCGATTGCACCGACGAATTATTTAAATCAGCCGGTGGCGGTCCTGGAACAGGTGCTGACGGGAACCTATGCGGACGGATTGGGCGCAATTAAGACGGATCCGAGCCGTATCGATTTCGATCCCTTTCCCTGGCACTCGATGGCGATTTGGATCATGACCCAAATGAAACGGTGGGGCCATTTAAGGGGTGAGGTTAATTACAGCGGCGTGGCCGAGCAAGTGTATCGAGCGGCCGACTGCGATCGGATCGCCAAGGAGCTTGGTTATCCGACGCATCAGGGAGTGATGGCTAAACATACGATCATGGGCCGAGAGTTCGATGCAACCCAACCGGATGCCTATGTTCGCAGCTTCAAAATCCACAGTATGACGTAATAGTCAAAAAGGCCTGGAACTATGAAGACACATGAAAATGGCAGTCCGTGGATAATCTCAGTATTTATCCTCGTGATTTTTCTCGGCGGGTGGCATTTGCTGACGCTGCGGCCGTCTTTTCACGCGAAGGGCAAGACGGACGAACAACTGCAGATGATGGAGTTCAACGGTGACATTGTTCGAGCCGGAGCAGAAGGCTACATCTGGAACCCTGAAAAGATGAACGGTGTGCCGGGTCCTCTCGCAGTAGTGGAGAAAGCGAGAACTGAATTGAGCGAAGCTTTCGTAATTAAGGGAACCAACGACCATGGCATTGCCTACCTGGTACTGTACACCGTTTCACGATTTGCGGGGGGGTTCCTCGCGGCATCGGTCGTCGCAATCATCTTCGGTGTTCTCCTAGGGCTAAACCGCGTCCTGTTCCGAGCTGTCAACCCGTTCATTCAGGTCTTAAAACCGATTTCGCCGCTGGCCTGGATGCCGTTGCTGCTGTACACGGTCAAGGATCCCAAATGGACAGCCGTCTTGGTCGTGTTTATGGCAGCCGTCTGGCCGACCCTGGCGACGACGGCGTTCGGAGTGAGTTCGCTCAAGAAGGAATATTTACATGTCGCGGCGATTCTCCAGCTGTCTTGGTTCAAGCGGCTTTATCGGGTGATTTTGCCCGGCGCAGCCCCGACCATCGTGAACGGTTTGCGAATCGCGTTCGGGAGCGCATTGGTGGCTGTGGTGCCGGCAGAGATGCTGCTAGGTGAGTTGGGCGTTGGCTACTTGAGTTGGATCGAATGGAACAATCTCGACATTGCCGGAGTCATTTTCGCGATTTTGGTGGTTGGGGTCGTCGGCGTGATTTTGGATTCAGGATTCAACAAACTGGCTAGTCTCGTCACCTATCAGGAGTAACCATGTCATTTCTCATCGCCGATCATGTGAGCAAGTTTTTCCCCGGTCATGCCGGAGGCGGTGACGTATGTATCTTCAAAGACCTGACCTTGAAAGTTGATAAGGGCGAGTTTGTCACCGTGATCGGCCATTCGGGATGCGGTAAGAGCACCTTGCTGAACATCATCGCCGGGCTGGAAACCCTCTCAGAGGGCGGCGTGATCCTGAATGGGCGCGAAGTGTCCGGCCCTGGATTGGATCGGATGGTGGTGTTCCAGAACTTCGCCCTCATGCCCTGGATGACGGTCTTCGAGAACATCGCACTGGCTGTCCGGTCGGCCTACCCGGATTGGGAGCAAGCACAGGTGGTGGCGCATGTGCATAAGTACATTGGATTGGTCGGACTAAAGGGAGCGGAAGATAAACGGCCGATCGCCTTATCGGGAGGCATGAAACAACGGGTCGGCCTTGCCAGGGCTTTTTCAATTGAGCCCAAGGTGTTGCTGCTCGATGAGCCTTTTGCCCAGATCGATGCGCTCACCAGAGGTGTCATTCAAGAGGAGTTGGTCCAGATGTGGAACGCCACGCGCAATACAGTCTTCATGGTCACACACGATGTGGACGAAGCTATTCTCTTATCCGACCGCATCATGCTCATGACGAACGGGCCGTCATCGCGGATTGCGGAGATTGTAGAAGTCACGATCCCGCGTCCCAGATCGAGAGATTCAGTCATTGAACATCCTCATTACTATAAGATTAGAAATCATGTGATCCATTTTCTCGTTCGGCATGCGTCGCATGGAGCGGCTGCTGAGGGGAGCATCCTAGGAGGACCGTCGGGGACCGTTCCACTCGTCGTGAGGTTCTGAAGGAACGAGAGTGCGCCTGTGGTAGAGGTATTAATAAAGGAGGAATATGCGATGGAAGTGAAGAAAGCGAAAGACGCGATTAAAGAAAAGCGGATAGAGAAAAAAATGACCATCGCTGAGGTGGCCGAAGCGGTCGGGAGACATCCAACGTTTGTCGCAGCGGTGTTGCAGGGGACCCACAAGTTACCGGCTGGGGAGGCGAAGAAGGTTGGCGACTTGTTGGGCCTCGATGCAGATCTGACCGCGTCGTTGAGTAAATTCCCAGTTCGCACCGATTATCCGATTACGACCGATCCGTTCAAGTACCGTTTGCTGGAGATCATCGGGGTCTACGGGGACTCGATGCGCGAACAGGCGAACGAGATGTTCGGCGACGGTATCATGAGCGCGATCGACTTCACGATCGACATGGAGAAGGTGGTTGGCAGCCATGGCGAGTCTCGGTGCAAGATTACGATGAACGGGAAGTGGCTGGAGTATAAGACCTTCTAGTTCCAGTCGGGGTCTAGTGCGGGAATAACGGCGTTCCTGCCGCATAACAACAGAGAGCGATGTAACGCGGACAACGGCGTCCGTCTTCTATTCGGGAAGACGGGCGCCGTTGTGTTTTTGGGATTCTAGCGCTGACAAAGGAGGCGTCGATGTATACGACGGATCACGAGCGGATTGCATCGTTGGCGGCGACAAAACATCGGTTCCTGGAGGTCTCGCTGTCACGCTACCTCATTCTCTCGGGTTTGGCTGGCGTCTATGTGGGATTCGGCATCGCGTTGATTTTCAGTGTCGGCGGGCCGTTGGCCGCAGCCGGATCGCCGATACTGAAGCTGGTGATGGGCGTGTCGTTCGGGATCGCCCTCACCCTGGTGATCTTCGCCGGATCGGAACTGTTTACCGGCAACAACATGACCGGAGTCATCGGCGGACTTTCGCGCAGTCTCACCTGGACTCAAGTGACCCAGCTCAACGTCTGGTCTTGGGTCGGCAATCTCGTTGGCTCGCTAGCGCTGGCCTGGCTGGTCGTCCAATCGGGTGTCCTGTCCAAGGGGCCGCAGGCCGAGCTTATCGGAAACGTGGCGGCCATGAAGATGTCGCTGTCGGCGTGGGAGCTGTTCCTCCGGGGTCTTCTGTGCAACTGGCTAGTCTGCCTGGCGATATGGACTTCCGGGCGGACGACGAACGATGCGGCCAAGATCATGCTGATCTTCTGGTGCCTGTTCGCCTTTATCGGCACTGGATTCGAGCATAGTGTCGCCAATCAATCGCTCCTTGGCATGGCGCTGTTTCTCCCCCACGCGCCCGCTGTCAGCTGGGCAGGCTACTGGTACAACCAGTTTTATGTCGTAGTAGGAAACATCGTCGGTGGTGGGCTGTTCGTCGGTGGTCTGTACTGGCTGGCGAGTCCCTATACCGTTAATCAGGCAAAGGCAAGAGAACTGCCGCGTGCCATTCCGGCAAGGGAGGCCTGCTGATCACCGGAGTCGAACCGGAGGGAGCCATGGCAACTACGATTAATCATGCCACGATGCCGAATGAGGATTGTGTCGTGCGACGGCTGCGTGAGTGCGGCGCGAGTTCGATCGAGGACTTGCTACGGTTAGCAGGGCTGGATTGGGTCACGGTCTTTTCAATCATCGATCGCCTCAATCGCGCCGGCTCCGTGGTGCTTGAAAAAACGGGGCTGATTATCTGGTGTCATTGGAGAAAGGAATATGAACAAAGTCGAGGCCCTCAAAACTGAGCGCGACGGGTTGGCGGTGAAAGACAGGATCGCTCACTATGCCAAAACGGGATGGGAATCGATCCCTGAGGACGATGTCCAGCGCCTGAAGTGGTATGGCCTCTTTCTGAGGAATCCCACGCCTGGCTTTTTCATGATTCGGGTGCGGATACCGGGAGGTAAGACCGGCTCATACCAATTGAAGGCTTTGGCTGACATCGCCGGGACCTACGGCAATGGAGTCTTGGACCTTACGACGAGACAACAAATACAGCTCAGGCAGATCAAGATCGAAGACGTGCCAGCGGTCTTTGCCAAGATGGAGGAGGTGGGGCTGACCTCCCTCCAAACCGGTATGGATAACGTGCGGAACGTCATGACTTGCCCGGTTGCCGGGCTGAGTCCGGACGAGGTGTCGGATGCGACGCAGATCGTGCGGGCGATCAACGAAGAGATCCTGGGCAATCCGGCCTATTCGAATCTGCCACGAAAGTTCAACGTGGCGGTGACAGGTTGCCCTGACAATTGTGTCCACATGGAAACCCAAGACCTGGCCCTTGTGCCTGCCTATCACGACGATGGCTATGGGAGAAGTATTGGGTACAACGTGCTGGCTGGGGGCAAGCTCGGGTCTGGCGGGTATCGGATCGCCACACCGCTGGATATCTTTGTGACAGAGGGGGAAGCCTTGGCCGTGAGCCGCGCGATCATTGAATTATTTCGGGAGCATGGATCGAGAGAGAATCGGACACAGGCAAGGCTGGCCTTCCTGCTGGAGGAGTGGGGCGAAAGCCGGTTTCGGGAAGAAGTGGAAGCAAGAGTGGGGAAGACTCTGTCGCGGGCTAGCGTCGATGCGCGAAAAGCAGTCGAGAAGAGCCATATCGGCATCTATCGGCAAAGACAACCGGGCATGAACTATGTGGGGCTCAAAGTCCTAGTGGGCCGTATCACGCACGACGACCTGGCCAAGATCGCAGCCTTGGCAGAGAAGTACGGAACGGGGGAGGTCAGGATTTCCCCGGTGCAGGCCCTGATCATCACGAACGTGTCCGATCGGAAGATCGGCGACCTGGACCGGGAACCATTGGTGAAGCAATTCGCCTATAACCCCTCGCCGGTCTATAAGGGGCTGGTGAGTTGCGTGGGGAGCGACTACTGCAATCTGGCGGTGATCGAAACCAAGGGTAGAGCTGTGGAGACGGCAAAGGCGCTGGAGGCTCGACTGGGGAGCACGCTCAAGCCGATTACCATGCATTGGTCCGGCTGTCCTGCTGCCTGCGGAAACCATCTCGTGGCGGATATCGGGCTCTTGGGCAAGAAGGCCAAGGTTGATGGAAAGGTGGTCGATGCGGTCGATATCTATGTGGGGGGTCGTTCAGGGACAGATCCGAAGCTGGCGGTCAAGATCATGGAAGATGTGCCCTGCGACAGGCTACTGCTGGTGCTGGAAGGGCTCGTGCCCTATCACGCGAGAGAGAAGCTGCATCGGGTGAGGGGAGGGGCTAAGAAGCCTGCGCTTAGCAAGGAGGTGCCGAATGCGACGGCTGCTTGATCAGTGGAATGGACGGTCTGTGAAGGAACACGAGCGGGTCTAGAAGGATCATTGAGCAATCAGAAGAGACGGCCGGGCCAGGCGTTATCTTCTTTGACGGTGCCACCGATGGCCTTGCCTGATTGGCGCGCCTGTTCCAGGCCGGCGCGGGCTAATGCGTCTGCCCGTTCGTTGTCCGGATGGCCCGCATGGCCCTTGACCCAACGCCATTCGATGGTATGGCCGGAAGCCAGCGCATCCAGGCGCCGCCACAAGTCTGCATTCTTGACTGGCTCTTTACTCGCCGTTTTCCAGCCGCGCTTTTTCCAACCGTGAATCCATTCGCTGATCCCTTTTTGCACATATTGCGAATCGGTGTAGACCTGCGCTTCCACGGGCTCCGTGAGGGATTGCAGGGCCTCAATGACGGCCAGTAGTTCCATGCGATTGTTCGTGGTCGCAGGCTCGCCACCGCACAGCTCCGTTTCAATCTGGCTGGTGCGCAGCAAAGCGCCCCATCCGCCAGGCCCTGGATTCCCGCTACAGGCGCCATCCGTATAGATTTCAATCATGAGTCCGCTGCCTCCGTCGATTCTTGAAGCATGGTGATGTTCGACCCCACGCACCACATATACGCCGCTATGAATGGCCTGTCACCCTTTAAAGAGATTTCCGCATCTTTGCGCTGCGCGATAAATGCCTGGCTCAAGCTTGCCTGCCGTCGGGTCACGCGTCCGGCAAAAACACGAAGGCCTCAGCGGGATCACCGCTGAGGCCTTCGTTGCTGAAAGCGGATGGCTTCCTAGCGTCTGTCTTTAGTACATGCCTTCCATGCCGTGGTTGTGACCACCTGCACCGCCGGCGGCTTCCTTCTTCTCTTCTGGCAACTCGGTGATCATGACCTCGGACGTGAGCAACAGGCCCGCGACGCTCGCGGCGTTCTGCAACGCGCAACGAGACACCTTAGTCGGGTCGATGATGCCGGCCTTGATCATGTCCACATATTCCTCGGTCGCGGCGTTGTAGCCGACGCTGAGGTTCTTGTCGTTGCGAACCTTCTCAACGATGACGGATCCTTCCATCCCGGCATTGGCCGCGATCTGACGGATCGGCTCTTCGAGTGCGCGGCGGATGATGTTGACACCCACCTGCTGCTCGGAGTTCAACTTGAGCGCATCCAAGGCACCGATGCAACGGAGATAGGCTGTTCCGCCACCTGGGACGATGCCTTCTTCGACGGCGGCCTTGGTGGCGTGCAAGGCGTCTTCGACGCGCGCCTTCTTTTCCTTCATTTCGGTCTCGGTCGCTGCACCGACGTTGATGACGGCCACACCGCCCACGAGCTTCGCGAGGCGCTCTTGGAGCTTCTCACGGTCGTAGTCAGAGGTCGTCTCGTCGATTTGCGCTTTGATCTGCTTCACGCGGCCTTCGGTCTTCTTCGAATCGCCAAAGCCTTCCACGATCGTGGTGTTGTCCTTATCGACCGTGACGCGCTTGGCGCGGCCGAGGTCCGTGAGCTTCACGTTTTCCAGTTTGATGCCGATGTCTTCTGAGATCACCTGGCCGCCGGTGAGGATCGCGATGTCTTCCAGCATGGCCTTGCGGCGATCGCCGAAGCCAGGGGCCTTGATGGCGGTCACGTTGAGCGTGCCGCGGAGCTTGTTCACCACTAGGGTGGCCAAGGCTTCGCCTTCCACGTCTTCTGCGAGGATGACGAGGGGCTTGCCCAACTTGGCAACCTGCTCGAGAACCGGGAGCAAGTCCTTCATGCTGCTGATTTTCTTCTCGGAGATGAGGATCAACGGATCGTCCATGACCGCTTCCATCCGCTCGGCATTGGTCACGAAGTAGGGGGAGATGTAGCCGCGATCGAACTGCATGCCTTCGACCACGTCCAGCGAGGTGGTCATGGACTTGGCTTCTTCGACCGTGATCACGCCGTCTTTGCCGACCTTCTCCATCGCTTCTGCGATGAGGTCGCCGATGGTCTTGTCATTGTTGGCCGAAATCGTGCCCACCTGGGAGATCTCGGTCTTGTTCTGGCAGGGCTTGCTCAGCTTCTTGAGCTCGGTGATGACGATTTCGACGGCCTTGTTGATCCCGCGTTGGATTTCCATCGGGTTCGCGCCGGCGGTGATGTTCTTCACGCCTTCACGATAGATCGCCTGGGCCAACACGGTCGCGGTCGTGGTGCCATCGCCCGCGGTGTCGCTGGTCTTGCTGGCGACTTCGCGCACGAGCTGGGCGCCCATGTTCTCGTACGGGTTCTTGAGTTCGATCTCCTTGGCGACGGTCACGCCGTCCTTGGTGATCGTCGGGGCGCCGAACTTCTTGTCGAGAATCGCGTTGCGGCCCTTGGGTCCGAGTGTTGCCTTGACGGCGTCGGCGAGCTGATTCACCCCTCTGAGGATGGATGCGCGCGCGGCGTCACCGTACATAAGTTGCTTTGCCATTATCGTATGCCTCCCTTAAAAAGTATCGTCGTCGTGAATTGTGGTGCTTAGCTGTTGAAGACGCCGAGGATGTCTTCTTCCTTGAGGATCAAGCAGTCCTCGTCTTCGATGCGGAGCTTGCTGCCTGAGTACTTGTCGAAGAGGACCTGGTCGCCGACCTTTACGCTCTCGACCTTCTTGCCGATGCCCTGGACGATGCCACGTTGCGGCTTCTCTTTCGCGCTGTCCGGCACGTAGATTCCGCCGGCGGTACGGTCCAATTCCTCGGTGTAGGTGACGAATACCCGGTCACCCAGAGGCGAGAACCCCTTGGCTAAGTTCTTCTTCTCTTTGGTCGCAGTGCTCATAACGATATCCTCCTCCTAAAGTTAACCCATTGAAAATAAACAAGATAGAACAGGTTCGAACTCGATGGCGTAACGGGCATACTCCCGAACGAGCAGAAACTCTGGTCCGTTGGCACGAGGGTAAAGATAGCCTCGGGTTCGTCCAAGTCAAGGGGGGACATGAGGAAATTCTTCCGCGCCCTCAAGAACAGGGACAGCGGCAGCATAACCCATTAAGAATTGGATATTCTAGGCCTTCTTTCGGTGGGGATAGGCGAGGTTAGATCCGTAAGCGGTCGAAATCCTTGATATCTTTCTTAATATAGTCGCGTAGTCGCTTGATAATGCGGGCCTCCAGCTGCCTGGTTCGTTCTTTCGTAATGTGGTACTTGGCGCCGAGATCCTCGAGGGTGAGGGGGCTCTCTGAGAGGATCCGGTTTCGCAGAATGTCCTCGTCCCGTTCGTCGAGCGTTTTGGCGAACTCGGCGAGTTTGGAACGGAAGAGGGCCTGTAATTGGGTCTGCGCCAGCTGCTCGTCCGCCGGCACTTGTTGCGAGGGCAGCACATCCAGCAGGCTGCCTTCCTGGTCGCCGTCGAGCGGTTGGTCTAGCGAGAGTTCCCAGTTGCCCAGTCGCTGCCCCATCTCGATGACGTCCCGCTCCCGTACATTCAAACGGTCAGCTAGGAGCTTCGTATCCGGAGCGAAGCCTTCCCGTTCCAGCCTCGCCTTTTCTTTTTTGAGATTGTAGAACAGCTTCCGTTGATCCTGGGTCGTTCCGATTTTGACCAGCCGGTAGGTGTTCAGGAGATAGCGCAGGATGTACGCGCGCGACCACCAGGCGGCATAGGCGTAAAAGCGCACGTTTTTCGAGGGGTCGAATTTCTTGATGGCATGCATCAAGCCGACGTTGCCCTCTTGAATGAGGTCCATATGGTCAGCGCCTGTATGGAGGTACTCGGAGGCAATCGCCAGGGAGACGCGCAGGTTGGCCATGATGAGCTTGACAGCGGCCTCGCGGTCCCCGTTGGTGCGATATTCATGGAACAGGCGGAGTTCTTCTTCTTTGGAGAGGTAGGGGTAGCGGCGGACTTCCGCCAGATATTGTTGAAGTGCCGTGATCGGCGCCACCGCCGTGATATCGGAGGCCAGTTGGCCGTCCGGCGCTGCGCCGTGAGGCTGTTCAGGGGGTGGAGTGATCTTGGCGATCTCATCTTCGGACGGTTCCAGGACCTCCGGTTCGATCGGTTCGTCGTCGAGATTCTTCTTGCTCGGACTCATAGCCAGCGAGAATAACATAAGAGACTTTGACCTGTGCTGAAAAAGTCCGCTGTCGTCGTTCCCTTGCGCGGATGAAGGCCGGTCTCATATAGTGGGCAGCTTGAGGGTGGGAGATTATTTATTGTGATGACAGCGATGTTTTGCGCGCTGACCCGTGGCCATTGGCCGAGCGTGGTCGGGGCCTGGCTGCACCTTGCAGTCAGTTTTATGGTGTGGCTGCTGATGGGGGCCTTGAGCCTGACCTTTGCGCAGGATCTCCAGCTCAGCCAGGCTGAGATCGCGCTGGTGGTGTCGCTTCCTCTGCTGAGCGGCGCGGTGTTTCGCGTGGTTGCCGGCTGGAGCAGCGATTGGTACGGGGCGAAAGCGACCGGGGTGCTGATTCTGGTGGCAGAGTTGGCCGTCGTCCTCTGGGGATGGCTGGCGGTCCAGAGCTACGCCGAGTTGCTGCTCGTGGCCTTCCTGCTCGGTATCGGTGGGGCGAGCTTTGCGGTGACCTTGCCCCTGGCAGGCCGCACCTATCCCGCCGCGCATCAAGGGTTGGTCTTGGGCCTCGTTGCATCGGGCAATGTCGGCACGGTGCTGATTCTTTTTGGCGCGCCACGCATAGCAGCCACAGACGGATGGCACGCGATCTTCGGATGGATGGTATGGCCGATTGTCATCACCCTGGCGGTCTTTCTCGTTCTTGTGCGCGACGATCGACAGAGCCGGCGAGCCGAACGGGATGCCCACTGGTGGCACAGTGTCGCCGCCATGATCCGGCAGCCGAAGGCCTATTGGCTTTGCGGCCTCTATGCTGTGACGTTCGGGGGGTTTGTTGGGTTTTGCAGTATCCTCCCGCTTTTTTCACACGAGCAATATCACGTGGATGGGATCGCGGCTGGCTCGATTGCCGCTCTTTGCGGATTGGTGGGCAGTCTCATTCGTCCGCTGGGAGGTCATGCGGCAGACCGGATCGGCGGCCTGCGTACCCTTCTGTTTTCATTGCCTCTGGTGGTGGGGGGGCTCGCGGTGCTTGGCGACGTGAGCGACGTTCGTATCGCCGTGGTCTTGATCGTCGTGGCAGTGGGAGCGATGGGGGTTGGCAATGGGGTTATTCTCCAATTGGCCTCCGAGTGGTTCCCCGGGCAGATCGGTCTCGCGTCCGGTGTCGTGGGGGCCGCAGGCGGGCTGGGAGGTTGTCTCCTGCCTCTCTGGCTGGGGACGCTGAAAGAGGTGACCGGCTCCTATCGAACCGGCTTATGCGTTTTTGCCTTGGTGGCAGCTTGTGCCTGGGGCACGGTGCTGCTAGCTGAACGGCGGGCACGCCGGGCCATCACTTCCAGGGATGCCCCGGGCAGTTTTTCCCGTTGACAGTGAGGGTCGAAACAAGGTTATTGTGGTGTGTCCGTAGCGGGTGATAACTCCGCGGAATTGTAGGAAACCATGGCCTCTCCCTTTCACAGTATCGAAGACGCAATCAAAGACATCAAAAAGGGGAAATGCATCATCCTCGTCGATGATGAAGATCGTGAGAACGAAGGCGATCTTGTCATTGCCGCCGAACATGTGACGCCCCAGGCCATCAATTTCATGGCCAAGCATGCTCGTGGATTGGTCTGTCTCGCCCTGACCCCTCAGCGGGTCGAAGAGCTCCAGCTGCCTCAGCAGGCGGCGGAGAATACCGCCACGTTTGGCACGGCGTTCACTGTGTCCATCGATGCGCGCAAAGACATCACAACCGGCATTTCTGCGGCGGACCGGGCCACGACGATTCATGTGGCGATCGATCCGAAGTCGAAGCCAGGCGACTTGGCGAGGCCTGGTCATATTTTCCCCTTGAAGGCGCAGCAGGGTGGTGTGTTGCGCCGGGCTGGGCAGACGGAGGGTTCGGTCGATCTAGCGCGGTTGGCCGGACTGAATCCCTCTGGCGTGATCTGTGAAATCATGAACGAAGACGGCACCATGGCGCGCGTGCCGGAGCTGGCGAAGTTTGCCAAGGTGCATAAGCTGAAGATGGTCACCATTAAGGCGCTGATTGAATACCGCATGCAGCGCGAGACCTTCGTGCGGCGGATGGCCAGCGCGCGGCTGCCGACGACGTTCGGCGATTTCGAAGCGGTGGCGTTCGAAAATGAAGTGGATGGTATCACGCATATCGCCCTGGTGAAGGGGCGAGTCGATAACGGGGAGCGGACGCTCGTTCGCGTGCATTCCGGTTGCTTGACAGCCGATGTGTTGGGCTCCATTCGCTGCGACTGTCGGGAGCAGCTCCATAAGGCGATGGAAATGATTCAGCAGGAAGGGCGCGGGGTTCTGCTCTATCTGAATCAAGAGGGGCGCGGCATCGGTCTGCTCAACAAGATTCGGGCTTATGGGTTGCAGGATAAGGGCTGCGATACGGTCGAGGCAAACTTGCAGTTGGGATTCAAAGCGGACCTGCGCGATTACGGCGTCGGGGCGCAGATCCTCGTCAATCTTGGGCTGCATCAGATCCGGCTCATCACGAACAATCCGCGTAAGATCGTCGGGATCGAAGGCTATGGATTGAACGTAGTCGAGCGGGTGCCGATCGAGATCCAGCCCGGCGCGTCGAACGTCCGGTATTTGCGAACGAAGAAGAATAAAATGGGGCACATCTTAAGGAAGGTCTGAACGTCAAAAGGTCTTCATGTCGAAAGTCCGGGCGGGAAAGCGTTGCTCGGGCTTGAAGACGGTCAGACCTAACGACCTGAGTGCCATATTATGAAATTACGAAAAGGCTCACAGAATGCGACGGGGTTGCGGTTCGGGATTATCGTCGCGAAGTTCAATAAGTTCGTCACGGGTAAGATGTTGAGTGCCTGCGTCGAGGAGTTGACCGAGCGGGGCGTCCACGTTGACGACATCGAGGTGGTGCGGGTGCCGGGGGCCTTTGAACTCCCCTTGGTCGCGTGGACGATGGCGCGGACGCAAAAGTTCCATGCGGTGATTTGCCTCGGGGCAGTTATCCGCGGCGATACGCCGCATTTCGACTACATCAGTGCGGAAGCCAGCCGCGGGATCGGGCAGGCGGCGCTCGATGCCGACGTGCCGATCATCTTTGGTGTGCTGACGACCCATACGATTGCGCAGGCGATCGAGCGGGCTGATCCGGCCAAGTTCAACCGTGGCGGGGAAGCGGCCAAGGCTGCGATCGAAATGGCGACGGTCATGCGTTTGTTACGGGCGGGTGAGCAGAATCCGGTGAGCGTGAAACGTGAAACGTCGGCCACAAAGCGGGCGCCGCGAAAGCGCAGAGCCTAGCCATGGGATCTCGTCATCAAGCCAGGGAGCGCGCGCTCCAGATTTTGTTTCAGTATGATATTCATGGCAAGCCGGGCCTCTGGCTGGATGTGTTCTGGGAAGAAAACGAGGCGTTGGCCGAGGCGAGAGCCTTTGCAGAACGGCTCGTGGCCGGGGTGTTGGAGCAGAAGCCGGAGTTGGACGCCCTCATTACGCAATACTCGACCAATTGGAAGATCAGCCGCATGCCGATTGTTGATCGCAATATTTTGCGAGCCAGCGTCTATGAATTGTTGTGGATGGATGATGTGCCGGCCAAGGTGACAATGAATGAAGCCGTCGAGTTGGCGAAAAGTTTCGGTGATGACGCCGCCTCGAAGTTTGTAAACGGCATTCTGGACAAGGTTTTGAATCAGGAATTGATGCTGTCCGCCAAACGGGCCGAGGCGGCTGGCGTAAAAGGTAAACCGCGAAAGGTGCAACGTTGCGGTCCGGAGTAACCAGTTCCTGTTCGTCCCGTTCACGTCGTATGTTTCACGTTTCACGAGGTTGTCATGATTGAGCGGTATACCCGTCCCAAGATGAAGGCCATCTGGGACGTGAAGCGGAAATACGAGATCTGGCTCGAAGTCGAACTGGCGGCCTGCGCGGCCTTTGAACGGGCAGGACAGGTTCCGCGGGGCACGGCGG
>Ga0208960_1000027_pt1 | contig 78926 bp, 69 predicted proteins | sample GreLakmeON33MSRF_FD_187703 | JGI IMG/M metagenome (GOLD analysis project Ga0208960, IMG submission 187703) | Freshwater lentic microbial communities from great Laurentian Lakes, MI, USA - Great Lakes metaG ON33MSRF (SPAdes) | ecosystem: Environmental > Aquatic > Freshwater > Lake | place: Great... | reverse complement strand
ATGGAATAGATAGTGGAACGGTCGTTCTTTCAGGAGGACAAACTTATTACATAGGTTGGGTGCAACAAGCCATCGATCGATTGTATGTTGGTTTTGATTACAATACGGATCATCATGATAAAATTTATTATAATACAAGTGGAAATTGGAATCAATCCATCTTCAGCGGTTCATTAATGATTCGCCCTGTATTTGCTGATCAATACGATGCAAGCGGAGTTGTTGAACAACGTCCTACGACTTCAATTTCTATATTTCCAAATCCTGCACATGATTTAGTTTATATTTCTGGATTAGAAAATTTGGCTGCGAAATTTACTGTTTCAGTTTTTGATATTACAGGAAGAATTGTGCTTCCAACACAAACTATTTCTGAAAATGCATCTATTGATATTTCATCGCTTAAAAACGGAATTTATTTATTTAAGATAATAGACCAGGACGGAATTGAAATTGGTGTACAACGATTAGCTGTCGCTAATTAGTTACGAGAATTCATAAAAAAAGGATGAAAATTTTCCATCCTTTTTTTAGTTTAAGATTTATATTTACTTCTTTTCCTCTTCCTTTACCTCTTCAAAATCTACATCAGTTACTTCTGCGTCTTTGCCTTTTTGTTCTGGATTTGGTGTTTCTTCATTAGATGGATTTGCACCTTTCATAGCTTCATACATTCCTTGTACTACAGTCTGTAATTTCTCCAGTCCAGAGTCAATAGCAGGGATGTTTTTATCAGCATGTGCTTTTTTCAATTCAGCAAGGGCTTCTTCAATAGGAGCTTTTTTGTCGGCAGGTAGTTTATCTCCGTATTCTTTTAGCTGTTTTTCAGTTTGAAAAATTAATCCATCAGCCTGATTTATTTTTTCCACTTCTTCTTTTAATTTTTTATCTGACTCTGCATTTATTTCAGCTTCACGTTTCATTTTTTCTATTTCATCTTTCGACAATCCGCTAGAAGCTTCGATTCGAATATTTTGTGATTTACCAGTATTCTTATCTTTTGCGCTTACATTTAAAATACCATTTGCATCAACGTCGAAGGTTACCTCTACTTGCGGCACACCACGTGGAGCTGATGGAATTCCATCAAGAACAAATCGACCAAGTGTTCGGTTATCTTTTGCCATCGGACGTTCTCCTTGTAGGATATGAATTTCTACAGATGGTTGATTATCGGAAGCGGTTGAAAATGTTTCTGATTTTTTTGTAGGAATGGTTGTATTTGCCTCTATCAGCTTTGTGCATACGCCACCATATGTTTCGATACCCATTGACAAAGGTGTTACATCAAGTAATAATACATCCTTTACCTCGCCTGTTAAAACTCCGCCTTGAATTGCCGCTCCTAAAGCCACAACTTCATCTGGATTTACACCTTTAGAAGGAGCTTTGCCAAAAAATTTCTGTACCGCATCAACAATAGCTGGAATACGTGTTGATCCACCAACTAAAATAACTTCGTTGATGTCATTCACAGAATACCCGGAGTTTTTAAGAGCAGTTTTGCATGGCTCAATTGTACGTTTTATTAAATCATCAACCAACTGCTCAAATTTTGCTCGTGTTAGCGTCCGCACAAGATGTTTTGGAATTCCATCGACAGGCATGATGTATGGCAAGTTAATTTCTGTAGTTGCCGTACTCGAAAGTTCAATTTTCGCTTTTTCAGCACCTTCTTTCAAGCGTTGTAACGCCATTGGATCTTTTGAAAGGTCAAGTCCGTTTTCTGATTTGAATTCAGCCACTAACCAATCAATAATTTTTTGATCAAAATCGTCGCCACCAAGGTGTGTATCTCCGTCTGTTGATTTCACTTCAAATACGCCGTCGCCTAATTCAAGAACAGAAACGTCGTGCGTACCACCACCACAATCAAACACCACAATTTTCATTTCCTGATTTTTTTTGTCAAGACCGTAAGCTAATGCGGCAGCTGTTGGTTCATTAATGATTCTTCGAACTTTTAATCCAGCAATTTCACCCGCTTCTTTGGTGGCCTGGCGTTGCGCGTCATTAAAATATGCAGGCACCGTAATAACAGCTTCGCTTACTTCCATCCCTAAATAATCTTCTGCAGTTTTCTTCATTTTCTGAAGGATGATAGCAGAAATTTCTTGTGGGGAATATTTGCGATCGTCTATCTGAACTCGTGGTGTGTTGTTATCACCTTTTACAACTTTATAAGGTACGCGACTAACTTCATCCTTTATCTCTTCAAAAATATGTCCCATAAAACGCTTAATTGAATAAATCGTTTTTGTAGGATTAGTAATTGCCTGTCGTTTTGCAGGTTCTCCAACTTTTCTTTCGCCGTTCTCTACGAATGCTACTATAGAAGGTGTTGTACGATGACCTTCTGAATTTGGAATAACAACGGGCTCGTTGCCTTCCATTACCGATACACAGGAGTTAGTTGTTCCTAAGTCGATTCCAATGATTTTACCCATAAAAGTATTTGTTAATTATATTTAGTTATCCCCCTAAGTCAATTGGTATGCCAAGGGTCAATTGGCAGATTTAAGCGTCATCATTTCATTATTTAAGCTGTAATTAATGACAAAACGGCACTTTTATTCAAAATGTCGTTTCATATTAGGAGCTAATTAGTTATTGACAACCAGGGGGAAGATCAAGGATATTAGTAATCGTTTCATTGCGATCGAGGAACTGCAGGTGACAAGAATATTGTCCTTTTGAAAGTGTGTCTTCAGTTTGTGGAGTGATCGTTAAATTAGTTTTGACTTTTTGATACCTGCAAGAAAACACACCAAGCCCATTGTTGATGTTTGTATAAAGCGGTCTTTCTTGCACTAATGAATTTGACGGACTGTTGACAGCCATAAATGTTTGTAAGGCTTCACCACCGGCATAAACAATAAATTCAAGGTAATCAGATTCTCTAGCACTCACGTTGGGGTCATTTGATAAAACGGTTGCCAGGTATTTGTAAAAAGCATTTGGGTCAAATGAAATACCGTGGGCTGTATTTGCAGAAATAGAATCAGTTTCAATACTAGAAATAGTCCATTCAGGTGCAACTTTAAAAGTAATGTTATTACTTAAGTCCCGCTCCTTATAGTGAAATTTGCAGCTTACTTGGTAAATGCGTGCGTTTGGTGTTCCAGCCCATTGTACATCTATCATTGTGGTAGGGCTAATTTTTATTAAACTTAATGTTGGACCGGATGGCCTGGTGATATTAAAATCTTTTATGATTGTAGTTGTTGCATCTACAACATTTCCTGTGCTCACATTTGTGATGATAAGCTTGAAACTATGTGTTGCATTTATTACAGGAGTATTCATTGAATAAAGAACATAGTTTGGTGCGTAAAAAATTCCCGGTTCTTTATTGGGTATTGTATCAGGACTCAATTGAAAATAATTAACAACGACACCATTTTGGTCCATCTCCTGCATCCAAACATCCAATTGATTGATGTAATAAATGGAATCATAATTTTGAGCCATTGAAAGCGCATTGTCAGGTCCTAAAAATGCCTTTTCTATTCTTACATATTGTTTGGGTTGCGATTGGTCGAACAAACAGTAAACGACTGTAGTTTCTTTCCAATTGTCGAGCATATCAAGTTCGGTACTGCAGGTGCAGAAAAGAAATACAATGGAACTAAATATCAAAACTTTTTTCATGTGATTGTTTTGTCCTTATAAATTCTAGTTAAATTTATATCTCTTGTAGGAGCAATTACTATCGGAACTTTTTCAACTACAACTGAACTTGTATCCAAACCGAAAGCACTTTCTTCTGATTGACTGAAATGTTTCAGGAAGCCGTAAATATCCAGAACAATTTTTTCGCCAAATGGGAATTCGTTATCGTACGACAAATGTTTTTCAATTACAATAAAACGGAAATCGCCGATTACATTCTGACGTGATAAGGATTCATAACGACTGGTAATATCCACTTCTTTATTTTTTACCATGTCCTCAACCACTTTTCTAAACAACAAATTAATGCGCGGCGCAACACGGAATCCTAATTTGAAGTCTATTCTGTAAACATCATCCTTAATAATTTCTTTTACTGCATAATCCATTCGATAGGGTTCGTCTTTCAAGTCAACATGAACAAACCAATAAATATCGGCACGCTTTGGTTGCTTTTGAAAAATGGAATACATGATTTTCGTTTCAATCTCATCATGATTATCAGCACTGGTTAAATAAACCAAATGTGTGGCATATTTTGTTACGGATAGATCTCTGCTCAGGTGATTTAAGGTTGGTAAATAATCATCGAGTTTTACAAATTCCAGGTAACGGTTTCTTATTTTTCTTGCCATCTGCCAGCAATACATAACAGTAAATAAAACACTTGCTATAGCTAAGCTCAACCATCCACCATGTGTAAACTTGCTCATATTAGCAATAAGGAATGCTATTTCTACTATTAGAAAAACAACACTGAATAAATAAATGTAAAATTTATTGTAATGTTTTATTCTCATAAAATAATACAACAATCGCGAGGACATCACCATTCCTAAAATAATGGTTAAACCGTATGCCGCTTCCATATTTTTTGATTCACGGAAATAAAGTACAACGCCGATACAACCAATCATCAGCAACCAATTGACAGATGGAATATATAATTGTCCACGAAGTGCAGTAGGAAATTTGATTTTTACTTTCGGCCAGAAATTCAAACGCATACCTTCATTAATGAGGGTAAATGAACCACTGATAAGTGCCTGACTAGCCACAATAGTTGCTACAGTAGCTATAGCTATACCGGTTGGCAGAAACCAAGCTGGCATGATTGAATAAAATGGGTTGTTGTTGTCATTTAAGTACTGTCCTTTCAGTGTAATTAAATATGCGGACTGACCGAAATAATTGAGAAGCAACATTGTTTTTACAAAGATCCAACTGATGCGAATATTTTTTCTTCCGCAATGTCCTAAATCAGAGTATAGCGCTTCGGCTCCGGTTGTACATAGAAAAACTGCTCCCAATAACCAGAATCCTCCCGGATGCAGGACCAATAATTTGTATGCGTAATATGGATTTGCTGCAGCAAGAACTGAAGGCATTCCAACTAATTGCGATAATCCCAAAACGCCAATCATGGAAAACCAAATAAGCATTACCGGTCCAAAAAACTTTCCGAGAAAATTTGTTCCGAATTGTTGAAGGAAAAATAAACCTGCGATAATGGCAATAATGATCGGAACAGTTTCAATATTTCTGAACATTTCCGTCATGTGTAATCCTTCAACAGCGGAAGAAACGGAAATTGGTGGTGTAATAATTCCTTCTGCTAAAACAGCGCTTCCACCTATAAGTGCTGGGTACATGAGCCATTTTACTTTTGTTTTCTTTACTAATGCATACAGTGCAAAAATTCCACCTTCACCTTTATTGTCTGCGCGAAGAGTGAGGATCACATACTTGATCGTTGTTTGTAATGTGAGTGTCCAAAAAATACAGGAAACACCACCTAAAACAGTGTCAATATCAATGGGTTGATCACCAACGATGGCTTTTAGCACATACAAAGGAGATGTACCAATATCGCCGAAAATAATTCCTAGAGTAATAAGTAGTCCTGCAGAGGTAACTTTGCTGTGGACACTACCATTGTTTGACATTTAGCGTAATTAAAATCTTGGCAAAGTTATGGGGTTTTAAGTTCCATATTCAAGAAAATGAAAATAATTAATTGCTATAGCATCCTTGTTCGCTTTAGCAGGTAGGGCAGAAGGACTTGTTTAAAGCCCTCATTAATATCCGCTTCCACAAAGTCAATCCGGTATTGGCCACAGCGTAATTTGAGCTTTTGCTTAAACTCGGTGATGGATTTGATATAAGTATCTTTGATTTCATTGGGTTGAACTTTTACCTCTTCACCCGACTCCATATCCACAAAGGTGTAAGGCCGATTTTCGTATTCAAAATCCAATTCATGTTGTTTGTCGGTAACATGGAAAAGAATGACTTCGTGCCGATTATGTCGCAGGTGTTGGAGTGCTGAAAAAAGTTCTTCCGACTCCGTTCTGGAATCAAACATGTCACTGAAAATAATTACGAGCGAACGTCTATGAATACTTTCAGCAATCTGATGTAATGCTTCTACCGCGAAGGTTTTTGTTTTTTTATTTTCAGAGGGAATACTTAGTAATTTTTCAAGTTCGTTGAAGAGTAACTTATGATGCACATTACTACTTCTAGCAGGTGTGTGTACTTCAACTTCTTCTCCAAAAACACTTAATCCAACAGCATCTCTTTGCATGCGTAATAATTCTGCAATTGCAGCCGCACACTGAACTGAAAATGTAATTTTGTTTAGTGGTTCTTTCTTTCCTTTTTCGGGCAATGGAAAATACATAGAGGAGGAATGGTCAATTACTAAATGACAACGTAAATTGGTTTCTTCTTCGTAACGTTTTACAAACATTTTATCTGTTCGTCCGTATAGTTTCCAATCAATGTGCTTAGTTGATTCTCCTGAGTTATACAATCGATGTTCTGCAAACTCAACTGAAAATCCGTGAAAAGGACTTTTGTGTAAACCGGTAATAAAGCCTTCTACTACCTGTCGGGCTATGAGCTCGAGGTGCGAAAACTGTTGTATTTCCTGGCGGTTTATTGGCATTTCTATTATTGAGTATTTAGTATTGGGTATTGAGATTTTTAGGGCGTGTCCCTACAGGTCGGGCTATTCGTTGCAAGTCCTCCTGCGTGTGGGCTTTCCACTGCTATCCCTCACGCAAAGACTTTTAAAATATTTTTCAATTAACACAGTACATTGAAAATTACACATTGAAAATTCTGTGATTATGCCCAAATTCAGTATTCAAAGTTAACTTTTATGATCCATTTCCCAACAAAAAAAGCAGACCATTTCTAATCTGCTTTCTTAAAAATTCAAAAATAATTTACGCTATTTGTGCATCCAGTTTTGCTGTAAGCACTTCTTTTGCAACACCGCCAACTTGTTTGTCAACTACTTCTCCATTTTTGAAATAAAGTATTGTTGGAATATTACGAATTCCGAATTGCATGGAAACATTCGGATTGCTATCCACATCAATTTTTCCAACTATAGCTCTTCCTTCATAGTCTTTGGAAATCTCTTCTATAATTGGTCCAACCATTCTACAAGGTCCACACCATTCAGCCCAGAAATCTAGAATTACTGGTTTGTCAGCCTTCATTACAATTTCTTCAAAATTTGCGTCTGTGATTTCAATTGCCATTTTATTTATTTTTTAGGTAATTATTGTATAAAAATTAAATTTTAAACAAAGTTACATTGATTACAGAATCAAATTTAAAAATTGGATAAGTTGTTCGAAAATAAATTCTACAAGCCATATTTATCAATCAGATAAATCATCGCCGCCATCGAAGCTGCACCTGCCTGCAATTCTCTCCGATTAACATTCTTGAAAACATCATCTTCTGTATGGTGATAATCGAAGTAGCGCGAACCATCGGGTTCAAGGCCAAGCAACGGCGTTCCGAAAGCTTTTAAAGGTCCAATATCAGCTCCACCGCCTCCATGTGTGAAATCGTGTACGCCGTATGGTAAAAATAATTTCGCCCAAGATTGAACCTTTATTTTTTGATCAGGTTTCATATCCAAACCAAAACCACGAGGTGTAAATCCTCCTGCATCCGATTCTATTGCTGCAATGTGTTTTTCTTTTTTTAATGACGCTGAGTCAGCATAAGTTTTTCCGCCTCTTCCACCATTTTCTTCATTCATAAAACAGACACATCGAATAGTGTGTTTTGGCCGAATGCCAAGCGCTTTGAAAATGCGAATTGCTTCTACAGATCCTGTAACACCAGTGCCATCGTCGTGTGCCCCTTCACCAAGTTCCCAAGCATCTAAATGACCACCGACAACTATAATCTCGTTGGGATGTTCGCTTCCACGAATTTCTCCAATAACGTTGTATGATTTTACATCAGCAAACCATTTGCATTGCATACTTAAATAAAAGGTTACACCTTTTTCCGATTTTTTTAAGAGCTGAGATAAAAAATCTGCGTCTTTTGTTGCAATTGCAACAGACGGAATAGTTGCTCCAATTGAATCAGTTCGTGTTACACCAGTATGCGGAAATGTGTCAATTGAACTTGTGCATGATCTAATGATGCAACCTACGGCTCCATATTTTTTTGCAGAAGTTGGCCCCTGCCAGCGATACGCTACAGTTTCGCCATAGGCAGAAAAGGTTGCGATTTTATTATCGTCCCAACGGTGGTTAAAAAAAACTATTTTTCCTTCAATACTTTTCTTACCTAGCTTTTCTAATTCATCAAAATTGCTCACTTCAATTACTTCTGCCGTTAATCCATTTTCTCCTGTTCCAATTGATCCACCAAGAGCGGCAACATTTACTTCGTGTTTTTTTCCACCATTGATATCGATTACATATCCAATTTCATGTGGTCCTCTTTCCCAATGTGGAACCATTACCGGTTGTAACCATACCTTATCAAATTGGCAATCTCTCATCACCTGTTCCATGTATTCTACAGCTACCTGTGCGCCTGCGGAACCAGCTAAACGCTTAGGTGCTTTTTTGCATAAACCTTCAAGAGCAATATAGGCCGCCCATGAATTATAACCCTCTGAATAAATTTTTGATAAAATAGTCGAATCATTGTCTGTTGGAAGTACTTTTTTTTCACCTGCTAATTTGAATGAAAAACAAACGGACCCAAGTATCGCACTTGTAAAAATGATAGGGAATAAAATTTTCATATAAATTGTTTTCGTAAAGATAATCAAGCTTTAGCTAAATCTTATTTTTAACTTTTTACTTATTTATAAATTTATTGTTTTTGTTTTCTAGTTGCCAGAAAAATCATACCAGTCACGCTTTCTTGTTAATTTGAGGTCTTGTAAAACGGCAGATTTTACATTCAATGTTATGTTGTAGCTCTGTCGAAATCCAAATGGAATCCAATTAAATTGTAATTCCCAGCAATGTAAATCTCGATATACATTTAATGAAGTGTAGGCAAATTGTCCATGTTGTAAATCGTAATTGGAATCAAAACCAACCTTCCATTTAGGTGTCACATTTAAATCACCAGAAAGGTTTATTGCTTGTGAAAAAGTCTCCGTTAATAATGGTTTAGACCAGTTTAAAGTAAATCCAAAATTCAATGACCAAGGAATATTAAAATCGACATATCCATTCGGATTTGTATTCAGCATATTTAATTCAGCATCAGTACCACGCGAGGAAGTGCGCCTTGTAGTTGCAGAAATTCCGCCTTTTCTCAAGCTGGTGCCAATAATAATATTAGCTCCTTTTAAACGTGCTAATCGTTTTTTATCTCGCCATTCAAATCGTTCAATACGAATTCCTTCTGCCGTCATTTTGTAAGGATCAGCAACAAAATTTGCATTCAAATCAATCTTTTTGAAAAGTTTTGTTCGGAATCCCCCTGTAATATTCGACCAATTAAAATGGTCAGCCATAATATTATAATTCACACTTAAATTTAGTGCATCAATTAAAGAAACGCGTTGTTGAACTCCAGTTGTATCCATTGGCTTTAATCTTTGTTTGCCCTCTAATGCGTTTAGTATATTAATACCAACCATACCAAGCTTTCCGGTGGCGCTTGAGCCATAAATGCCACCTTCGTAAATTGAATATTTTGTAATTCCGCCAATAGAATTCGATTGAACAGAGTTGTAAAATCCATATTTTGGATTTGTAAAATCGGGCATATATGTGAGTGACAAGTTTGGTGTTAGTGTATGTCGAATAACACTGAATCGTGTTCTTTTGAGCGAATACATTCCAAAAATTCTTGTACTTAATGTTGCACTTGCATTCCAATCAAAATTTATTTTTGCTCCGTTTAGTGTGTCGGTAATAATTGTTGTTCCATCCCATGTTTTTCTTATTGACTTAAATTGTGTTACAGAATTGAATGCAAGAGCGGGTGTAAGTGTAAAGTATTTGAGCACATTAAAGGACGTTGCTATTGGAAGGCTTTGTCTGATTCCATTTCGGATCTGTGTTTTCAGATAGGGAAGTGCCTCTCTATTAAAACTAGTATCCCCTATGTTCAGATTATTTTGAAATTCTGAAATATAGGAAACGCCTATTTTGTCGTACCATTTATTGGTTACACGATTTGGATTTTTGAAAGGATAGAATCGATTAACAGAAAAAGACAATTGAGGAAGTGTCATATCTACATTTTGTGTAGCTCTGTTTTGCGTATGTCTTAAATTGGCAGCGAGTGTGCCAAACTTCCACGATTTTGATGCCGCAATATTGGAATTAAAAATATTTGAAAGGTAATCGTTAGAGTTATTTGCATTAAAAGTATTGTATGAACTTGTACCTGCATTTACATTTGCTGAAAAGCGAATCGATGGATTAAATTTTGGGTCTTGCGTATGGTACCAATTCACAAAAAAATCATTTCGAATAACTCTGCTAGAAGGAATTTCACTTTCGCCGGTTAGAATTTTCGAATATTTTAAACTTAAGTTTCCATTGTATTTGTAGCGCACCCGATAAGATGTAAATAATTTTGCCCCCCATGATCCTTTTGAATAGAGATCTCCACGAATAGACATATCTACTTTGTCACTTATTCCGAAATAGTACCCCCCATCTTTTAAGAAAAATCCAAGTATAGGCGAAGCACCGTAACTTGGAACTAAAATTCCAGATTTTCTACCCTTTTTATTTGGAAAAAAACCAAATGGAACCATCAATGGTGTGGGTACATTCATAATTTCTAAATAGGCTGGACCTGTAACTATTTTATCATCTTTAATTATTTTCATTTTCTTGGCGCGAATGGCAAAGTGTGGATGTTCCTTGTCGCAAGTTGTAAATTGCCCTCTAAAACCATAAATTACTCCAGAAGTGTCTTTTTTTACTGCTTCGGCCAATAAATATCCACCACCTTCTTCTGTATTGACTTCTGTTATTTTCCCTTTACCCGTTTCAAAGTTATAGGCTAATTTTTGTCCATAAAATGTTTGATCGGCATCTATTATTTTTGCTTTTTCTATATATTTTCCCATGCTATCTTTCTTCGCCTCAGCTGATACAATTCCATTTATAAAATCAATTTCAATGTAATTTGCGTTCAGGTTAGTCGCTTGGTAAATTACTGCTGCACTATCGTATAAATACACCTTTTGTGACTCGAGGTCCAACAACATTGAATCCTGCGCATTGTAATTGACGAGACCTTTCAATTGAGAACTAATACCTAAAACCTTGATTTTTGTAGAGTCTGTGTTCTTAATAATCTCATTTTGAGATTTTCCGCTTTCACTTAAACCCAATAGTAATGGGCTTATTAACAAAAAACGTCTGAAAAATAGATATTTATGCAGGATAGCAGGCAAGGTATAACTGTATTTTTGTTCTATTAATTTACAAGTTTACGGATGTATTCTTGTATGCAAAACTAAATAAAAACGGCGCTTTATCGTTATGTTAATTATGCGAAGGCTTATTAAATATCCTTTTGTATTCTATTCAGCAATAGCAGCTGTTTTAATCTTAACGCTGTCTTCTAATACAATAATCAGACCAGAAGGGAAGAAAATTAAAGTAGTTTGTATAGATGCTGGCCATGGGGGCAAAGACCCTGGATGTCATGGTGATTTTGTTAACGAAAAAGATGTTGCACTTTCCATTTCTTTGAAGTTAGGCAGGTATATCCAAACTAATTTTCCAGAAATTAAGGTTGTTTACACCCGAAGTACTGATGTTTTCATAGAATTGAATGAAAGAGCTAACATTGCGAACAGAAATCACGCCGATATTTTTATTTGCATTCATTGTAACTCCGCTTGCGTGCGAAAAAAAAATGCGAAGGGTAAATTTTACGATGTGTGTAATGAAACTGCTCAAGGTTCATCAACCTACGTCATGGGTTTGCATAAAACCGAAGGTAATTTAGATGTTTCAAAACGCGAAAACGATGCAGTACTTTTGGAGGATAACTATCAGCAAAATTATAATCTTAATATAAATTCTGACGAGGCAGAAATTATATTTAGCACGTATCAGAATCTTTATTTAGAAGAAAGTATGCGCTTTGCCGATTTGTGTCAGCAGCAATTTACAGGTTATGCGGGTCGCGATGATGATGGTGTAAAGCAAGCCGGTTTCCTAGTACTTTGGAAAACAAGTATGCCATCGGTACTTATAGAAACAGGGTTTCTAACGAATCCAAAAGAGGAAAAATTTTTGAGCTTAGAAAAGGGACAGACTCACATGGCAGCAAGTATTTTTCGTGCATTTCGCAAATGGAAAGACGAACTAGAAGGAATTTCTAAAGTGTATTTAGATGAAATCGAGAAAATGCAGCCCTATTTCCCTGTTTTTTCAGATACGGCCGGTTTGAAGAAGGCATATAATTATGCGAATTCCAAAACTCCAATTGCACCAGTAAATGATGTTATTGATGTATTAGTTCCCCAAAAAGATTCTTTAGTTGTTGAAGTAGCTATTGATAGTGTTAAAAAGGCAATTGTAATTGATCTAAAGCCAGTGGTTGATCCCCAGCGTAAAGAAATGGTGCTTGTTTATCGCGTTCAGATTGTAGCTTCTGATAAACAATTAAAGGTAACTGCTCCTGAATTTAAGGGACTTTCTGATATATGGTCTTACGAAACCAAAGGCATATATAAATATACTGATGGAGCCTACGGTACTCAAGCCGAGGCGCTTACACGTCAGATTGAGTTGCGAAAAAAAGGTTTCACTGAAGCATTTGTCGTAGTATTCGATGCTGACGGGAAGCGCTTAACAATGGAAGAGGCGAGGAAATTCAATCTGACTAAATAAGTTTAGCGACATCAATTGTATCGTTTGAACAATTTTAGATTATCCTATTCGATCAATTTGGTTATGTAGATGATTATGCATTAGGCTTACCTGTATGATGCTAATATGCATTTGATTTTTAAAAAAGTAGTTCGTAAAATTCTTCGAATTATTTAAATAATAACTTCTAAATTAGGAGTTACTATTAGCGCTTTTTTTTTCTATTTCGATGTTCTAGAAATTTTTCGTTTTAGCCCCGAAAATTTTGTAATTTTGTGTTACTATTTATAAGAAAACAAGCACTTGAAACATAAAAAACAAATACGTACTGGAATTGTTGTTGTTGTTGCTTTGGCCCTGTTTATTTATGGGTTCAACTTTCTTAAAGGTCGTGACATCTTTGCTGTCGATTTAGATCTTTATGCTTTTTATGACCATGTTGACGGAATTACCCAAAATAATACAGTTCAGATCAATGGGTTTAAGGTTGGAACAATTCGTGATGTTACGTTAGATCCCAAGACTAACAAGATTATGGTCCATTTTATTATTACCGATAACAATGCTATTATTACTGATAGTTCGGAATGTCAGATTTTCAGTGATGGTCTGATGGGATTAAAGTCAATTAAGATTATATCTCATTCAGGAGGGAAACCAGTAAAAGACAAAGCTGTTTTACGAGGAACAAACGAATCAGGTTTGAAGGATCAGGTGAGTGAGATGGTTGTGCCCTTGAAAAAAAAGTTAGAGGGTTTGGTTGCTAGTGTTGATTCTGTTGTTCAGGTTTTTAATGCGGTTTTAAATCAGAGTGCCCGAAACGACTTGATTGCTAGTTTTGCAAGTATCAAAAAATCCTTGACCACTTTCGAAAAAATATCTATTAATTTGGATGATTTGGTCGTAACACAGTCTATTCGTTTTTCCGATATTTTGGGTAAAATTCAATCCATTTCATCAAATCTTGCTAGCAATAATTTACCGCTTTCAAAAGCAATAAATAATTTTGCAAATATTTCAGATAGTATTTCTAAATCTAAATTAAAGACGGTTATTGACAGCGCTAGTTCTATTATGTCACGTACTGCTGTAATAATGGATAAAATAAATACTGGTCAAGGTTCGATGGGACTATTAATTAATGACAAAAAATTATATGAGGGTCTTAACAAGACTACTGCTGATTTAGATGCATTGATTCTAGATTTAAAAGCAAACCCAAAACGTTATTTTTCTGTTTTTGGAAATGGCAATAAAAAAAATCCAAATCCAACACCTTAGTAATTGCTTGTTCAAAAGCTAATGGAATATATAATCAATATTATTTTTATCGTTTTGCTTATTTCAGGACTGCTTCTTTTTACAAAGAATGTAGTTCAAATTAGGCGAAATATTTTGCTTGGAAAACCTGTCAATCGTACGGATAACCAAACGCAACGTTGGAAAACGATGTTTCGTGTTGCTATGGGGCAGTCAAAAATGGTTACTCGACCGCTACCTGGTATTTTACATTTATTTGTTTACATAGGTTTTGTTGTCATCAATATTGAAGTCATTGAAATTGTAATTGATGGTGTTAGTGGGTCGCACAGAGTGTTTTCTGTATTGGGTTCATTGTATACTTTTCTGATAGCTACTTTTGAAATTCTTGCAGCGCTCGTTTTTCTAGGATGTGTGATTTTTTTTACGCGTAGAAATGTTGTAAAAATTAAGCGTTTCATGAGTAATGATTTGAATGGATGGCCTCGGTCCGATGCGAACTATATTTTAGTAGCAGAAATTGCATTGATGGCAGCTTTTTTATTCATGAATGCAGCTGATTTTCGTTTGCAGCAAGTACATTTTTCGCATTACGATTTAGGACTTTCCCCCTCCGCTTTTCCAATCAGTTCGTTGTTAGCTTCTCTATATGGAGACGCATCTATTCCATTTTTGGTGATGGCAGAGCGCTCTACGTGGTGGTTTCATATTCTCGGTATTTTAGTATTCATGAATTACCTGCCTTATTCAAAACATTTTCATGTTATACTAGCATTTCCAAATGTATTTTATTCTAACTTAAAAGTCAAAGGAGAATTTACAAATCTTGCAGTCGTAACGAATGAGGTAAAAGCAATGCTCGATCCAACATTTGTTCCGCCTGTTGTCGAGGGACTTACTCGTTTTGGTGCTAAAGATGTTCAGGATTTATCCTGGAAGCAATTAATGGATGCTTATTCTTGTACTGAGTGTGGAAGATGTACCTCAGCTTGTCCTGCAAATATTACGGGTAAAAAACTTTCCCCACGTAAAATTATGATGGACACGCGTGATCGTTTAGAAGAGGTTGGTAGCACTATGACGAAGAATGGTGGTAAATTTATTGACGATGGAAAATCTTTATTCGGTGACTATATTTCGGGTGAAGAGATTTGGGCTTGTACTTCTTGCAACGCCTGTGTACAGGAATGTCCAGTAAATATTGACCCACTTTCTATAATTATTGATCTTCGTCGTTTTCAGGTTATGGAGCAATCTGCAGCACCTACTGAACTAAATATGATGATGACAAACATGGAGAACAATGGTGCACCTTGGCAGTTTGCGCAGTCCGACCGATTAAATTGGGTGAACGAAAATTAGTTTTTTTAAATAAAATACAACGAATAAAAAAATAAATGTCAAACGAAGCGATTCATGTACCGACAATGGCAGATTTTGCTGCTAGGGGTGAAACACCAGAAATTTTATTTTGGGTTGGTTGCGCAGGTAGTTTTGACGATCGGGCAAAAAAAATTACGAAAGCAATTGTTCGAATTTTAAGTCATGTTGGAATAAAATTTGCTGTACTTGGTGTGGAGGAAAGTTGTAGTGGAGATCCGGCCAAGCGTGCAGGTAATGAATTTCTTTTTCAGATGCAAGCGATGAATAATATTACGGTTTTAAATAATTATAGCATTAAGAAAATTGTTACGGGTTGCCCTCATTGTTTTAATACATTGAAAAATGAATACCCTGAATTGGGTGGTCAATATGAGGTGGTTCACCATACGCAATTGGTTCAAGAGTTAATTGACACAGGTAAATTGCGTGTAAAAGGCGGGGCATTTGTGGGCAAAAAAATCACTTTCCATGACCCATGTTATTTAGGTCGTGCTAATGACGAATACGAAGCACCTCGATCTGTAATTCAAAATTTAGATGTGGAACTTGCTGAAATGAAACGCAGTAAACAAAATGGTTTGTGTTGTGGCGCTGGAGGAGCACAAATGTTTAAGGAAGCGGAGAAAGGAGACAAAGAGGTAAATGTGGAACGTACAGCTGAGGCTTTAGAATTAAAACCAGATATTATTGCAACTGGTTGTCCTTTTTGTATGACTATGATGACCGATGGTGTAAAGCATTTTAATAAAGAAGAAAAAACAAAAGTTATTGATGTCGCAGAATTAATTGCGGGCGCTATAGATTTGTAAAAAATAAAATTACTATTATGGTCACATTTAATGAAATGCCAAACCGTTCTAAAGTTTGGATCTACCAGTCCGATCGAAATTTCACAGACTTTGAAATAGATGAGATTCGAAAAAAAGCAGCACTTTTTTTATTGGATTGGTCTTCTCATGGTAACATGATGTTGGCGACAATTGATATTGTGTATAGTAGATTTTTAATCGTATTGGTTGACGAAGAGACTGCAAGCGCCAGTGGCTGTGGTATTGATAAATCGGTTCGTTTCATTCAGCAGATTGAAAAAGATTATTTGATTAATTTATTTGACAGATTGTTAGTTACGTTCCGTGACGAAAATGGTGTTATTCGTGGTACTAAACTTCAAGAGTTTGAACAACTTGTTGAAAAAGGAGCGTTAAACGCTGACACAATTGTTTTTAATAATTTACTTGGAACAAAGGAAGAAATGTCTACAAAGTGGGAAGTAGCAATAAAAAATTCCTGGCATGCACGAATGCTGTTGGTGTAATTTTTATAATGGTTGTTGTAAAAAAAATGGAAATCTTTAAATTGTTATTTAAAAATTGTTGACAAATTATGATGAGCACGTACTTCTTTAAAAAAACTATTTTTCTCCTTTTTGCATTAACATGGGCTATTGGAATTTTATTTGTTCCAATTCGAATAGACCATGTTACTGGACGCTATACAGGAACTACTCCAGATAACCAGGTTTTAACAAAGTCGAATGAATTGTATGTTTCTACATTGTTAAATTTCAATGGCCATCCGGCTGGTGTTCCTGCCTTGTTCTTTTTTGCACTTATGCCGTTTATTGTAGTGTTGGAAACAATGAGTATTCGAAAACCATTTGCTCTTATAGGGAAACCATTTTTACAAATGCAATCTTTTTTCCTATTTCTTGGTGGGCCCTATTGCTATTATATGATTACTTACCAGCAAGGTGTATTTTATGATACTGTACACGAAACGGAAATGGCATGGGGTGGATTAATTCTGGTGATTCAAAATATTTTATTAGCGGCATTTTTATTTATTTCAGTGGCTAATCAAAAAGGAAAATTAGCTTCCTTTTTTCTGGAACGTAAACAGCAATAGTTTATTTTTTAATAAATAATTCATTTACCGATTTTGGCTGCTCGTTTGCTCTCCAAATAAAATCTTTTAGCAAGGCTTCTTTTGGAGGAAGATCGAGTGGGGGATAGAGCGTTGCTTCAGGATGGTTATAGAAAGTTATAGATTTTACTTTTTGATCTTTTAATCGAATTAATAGACTACTACAATCGGTACGATTTACTCCCATAATTAAATCCTTGTCTTTTGCATAGTATAAAGTCTGTCCATTTCCCTCTACATAAATACTATTTAATTCGTTTTTTATAAAATAGCCAGTCATCTTTTTTCCTTTTATTTGGTTAAATCGAGAGGAATCTTCTTGCGCCACGATGAATGCATTTTCGTCCATATTTAATTTCAATATTTTTCCATGCGATGTAATAATTGAAACTTGCTTGGCAGTTAATTGATTTCCGCCTGTCCATAAAACAGGATCATGGTATAGATGCATGGTAGAATCTGTAGATGACCATGACAACGAATCGCATTTGCCTTGTAAATCATTTTTGTAAAACTTCACATGCTGGTAGGCTAAAATAATTTGTTTGGGTTCTGAATTGATAACTGATTTTTTATTTTTTTTATTAATTTCTTTCTTCTCATAAATTTTAATTGATTTCAAGGTATCAGCATGAAGAAAAAGAGAGTCTTCTTGAAAGGCCTGTATAAAAAGGGCATTCCCAGTGACCATCGACTGGTCTAAAAATTCATAGTGAATAGCAAGGTCACCAAGTATTGTAATGTCTTGTATGGTATCAATAAGTTTTACATTTTTCATTGCTTTGCCAATACCTGTTTTGCGATTGTACCAAATGCTATCTCCTTTAATCGTTTGATTATTGGTAATGATGTAAGCATTTTTTTGAAATTGACATATATCGGTCAGTGTGTTGTAATAGCCATTTTCACAATAAATTACATTTGAACCATTCTCAGCTTTTATTGTTGTTGGTCCAACAAAATAAGATGTTTTTGAAATCGGCATATACTGAAGAGTGTCACATTTCATTTTATATTCTGGATTTATAAGGAGCACATTTTTTTTAAATGTTAGCACTTTTCTTTGTGTGGAGTAGGTGCCTATTTTACTCGTAAGAATATTATCTTTATTAATAATTTTACCTCCACTAGTATAAATGGCAAGTTTGGCATTTATGTCATATGTAATTGCATCTGTTGTTAAGGTCATATCTTTTTCAATCATTCGCACATTTTTTTTCAATTCTGCTATTCGTTCATTCCCATTATATTTTAAAATATCACTGAATATATTTAGAGAATCCCCTTGTTGAATGTGTACATGCCCGAAAGCATTTAGAGAATTTGCTTCATTGTAGAAATGAGCACTATCGCATGTTAGTACCATTCCTTCTTGTTCAAATGCAACCGCACCAATCAATCGCTGGTAACCCTGTCGCTTATCACCTTTAAGGGAATTGGCATGTTTTAAATTAATCTGCTTTCCTTTTTCAATTTGAATTTGAGAAAAAGAGGAAACAGAAAAAAGTAATACTAAAATAATAGTTAATTTAATTTGTCGCATGCTTATCAGTAGTTGACAAAATTCATGCCCACACCGAGTTTCTTAACAAAGTTTGTTTTCTATCGGGACCTACCGACACAATACTTATTGGAACACCAGTTTCTCTTTCAATAAAAGCGATATAATCATTCAGCTCTGTTGGCATTTCATCTGCTGAATGTTTTCCTGTGAGATCACTTTGCCATCCTTTTACATCTATGTAAATGGGCTCTATTACAGAATTTACAATGTCATAAGGAAGTTTAGTTACAATTTCCCCGTCAATTTTATAAGCTGTACAGATTCGAATTGTTTCAAATGCACTTAAAATATCTGCTTTCATCATTATCAGCTCAGTAACGCCGTTAATCATGATGGCATATTTTAATGCTGGAAGATCTAGCCAACCACAACGTCTTGGACGACCAGTTGTAGAGCCAAATTCATTTCCAATTTTTCTCATAATTGATCCGGGACCATTTTCTTCGATTGTATCAATTAATTCAGTCGGGAAAGGGCCACTACCTACGCGTGTGCAATACGCTTTGAAAATTCCAATCACTCCTCCAATTCTACTGGGTGCAATTCCTAATCCAGTACATGCGCCTGCACACATAGTGTTGGAGGAGGTTACAAAAGGGTAGGTACCAAAATCAATGTCAAGCATCGACCCTTGCGCCCCTTCTGCAAGCACGCGTTTGCCTTCTGCAAGCGCTTCATTTATGTAATGTTCACTGTCAATTCTTGTGAGCTCACAAATTGTTTCAATTCCTTCAAACCAAGCTTTCTCAAATGGCGCTGGATCCTGGTCTGCATTCATGAATTTCAAAAGTTCACGGTGTTTTGCAACTAGAGTTTTGTATTTTTCTTTAAAATTACTTGAATCAATATCTCCCACACGCAAACCATTCCGTCCAGTTTTATCCATGTAGGTTGGTCCAATTCCTTTTAGTGTTGAACCAATTTTTTGAATTCCCTTTGCAGCTTCTGATGCTTTATCGAGCAGAGAATGTGTGGGTAGAATTAAATGTGCTCGTCGCGAAATAAGAAGACGTTTTTTTACATCAACGCCCATTTCTTTCAGCTTATCTATTTCTTTCTTCAGGATAATTGGATCAATGACAACTCCATTGCCAATCACATTCATAGTTGTTTCGTGAAAAATGCCAGAAGGAATTGTGTGCAAAACATGCTTTATTCCGTTGAATTCAAGTGTATGTCCCGCATTTGGCCCACCTTGAAAGCGAGCGATAATGTCGTACTTGGGCGTAAGGACATCAACAATTTTCCCTTTTCCTTCATCACCCCATTGTAGTCCTAAAAGAACTTCTGCCTTCATATTATTTTTTTTATGAATTAAATTTTAAGATTGCTTCATCTGTTGACTCTGATACTGTAAAAACAGAGTTTAATTTTGTAATTAATAATAATTCATTTACTTTTTTAGAAATCCCACAAATAATAAGTTCGCCACCATTTTTTCTTGCTTTTGTAAGCACATTTATTAAGACATTTAGTCCTGTGCTATTCATGTATTTTAGTTCTGATAATTCTAAAATAAAATTCTTAATTCCTCCTTCGGAAAGTAGATTGAGCTGGTTTAATAATTGTTGCGCCTCATTCCGATCTATTAATTCACCATACAATGAAATAATTGCGATTGGTTCTGTTTGAATTGTATTAAAGGCAAAACTCATGCTTATCGTTTAGATGAAGTTTTTAAATGTTCGCAAGTACCATTGGTTGCAAGTTTTTTGCACCGTCCGAAAAAATGAAGCGAATGTGTTGAAATTTCGAATTCAAGAAATTGTTCTGTTGTTTTTTTGATTTGCTGAATGCGTGGGTCACAAAACTCATATACTTTATTACAATCTTGACAAATCAAATGATCGTGTTGCTTATAGGCATAAGCTCGTTCAAACTGAGCTTGATTTTTTCCAAATTGATGTCGTGTTACAAGTAAGCATTCCAGTAAAAGTTCAATGGTGTTGTACAGCGTAGCACGGCTAACTCTGTATTTTTTATTTTTCATAAAAACATACAACGACTCAATATCGAAGTGCCCTTCCTGAGAGTAGATTTCATCAAGTATCGCAAAGCGTTCTGGCGTTTTTCGATGCCCTTTTTTTTCGAGATGTTCAGCAAAAATAATCTTTACGGTTTCCCGTATATTAGTTTGGGACATATTGGCTCTTAATGGTCAGTAAAAGTAATAAAAATTGGGCTTGATTTTGTCTTGTTTTAATTGGGATTAATCCTCGAAACGGAAAGTACCCCATTTACTTTTTTCAATTTCTTAATTAAGTTGGTAAGATGTTCTGAGTCATGAACGAACAACATGATGCGCCCCTCAAAAATACCATCATGCGTATCAAAATTTAAGGAACGCATGTTGACATTCAATTCGGAGGAGATGATTTTTGTAATGTTATTTACTAAGCCAACTTCGTCTATTCCTGTAATTTTTATACCTGAAAGAAACGAAATTTGTTCTTGGTCGGTCCATCTTGCTTTCACAATACGATAGGCGTAATTTGACATCAATTGTAAGGCATTTGGACAATTCACACGATGTATTTTTATTCCTTCGTTAATGGTTATAAAACCAAATACATCATCTCCTGGAATAGGATTGCAACAAGGAGATAGCTTGTATACAATTTTAGTTAGATTGTCACCAATAATGAGTGCATCTTCACCAGTTTTTTTTCCGCGAACTTTATTAATTACTTGTTCAAGCGAAGGTTCTTTTTTAAGAACTTTTTTAGGGAGATCTTTTTCTTTAATCCAAGTTTTAATATTTTTTATCGATATTATTCCCAATTGTACTCTGTAAAATAGTTCCTGTGCACTTTGTAATTGCATGAAAAGCTGGAAACTATTTATATTTTTAACAGTAAAATCAATTTTATGGTTTTCAAATTTTCGTTCAAGAATCTCTCGCCCTTCATCTGCCGCTTTTCGTTTTTCTTCTTTTAATGCAGATTTGATTTTAGATTTAGCCCTTGCTGTAATTACATATGAAAGCCAATCTTCTTTTGGGTTTTGTTTAGTTGAAGTGAGGATTTCTACTTGGTCGCCACTTTTTACCACATGGCTTAGGGGCACAAGTTTATGGTTCACCTTCGCACCGATACATTTTTCACCAACCTTTGTGTGAATTTCAAAGGCGAAATCTAGAGCAGTAGAACCTATTGGAAGTGTACGCATTTCACCCTTTGGGGTAAACACGAAAATTTCCTCTGCAAATAAATTTAATTTGAAATCTTCAATAAAATCGAGTGCATTGTTATCAGGGTTTTCAAGCATTTCCCTAATTTTTCGGAGCCAGTCTTCAAGTTGATTTTCTTTGTTGGTAATTCCACTTGGATTGTCTTTATATTTCCAATGTGCAGCAAAACCTTTTTCAGCAAGATCATCCATTTTTTCCGAACGAATTTGCACTTCAACCCATTTCCCATCGGGTCCCATTACAGTTGTGTGCAGCGATTCATAACCATTTGCCTTGGGTGTCGAAATCCAATCGCGCAATCGGTCGGGACTTGGATGATAGAAATCAGTTACAATTGAATAGACTCGCCAACAATCTGCTTTTTCATTTTCAATGAGCGTATTTAGAATAATTCGTATTGCGAAAATATCAAAAATCTCTTCGTATGGAACACCTTTTAATTTTATCTTATTGTGAATAGAAAAAATTGATTTAGGTCGACCAATTACCCTGACTTTAAAACCTTGCTCTTCTAGAATTTCATTAATTGGTTGAATAAATTTTTGAATGAATTTTTTTCTTTCAGGTTCGGAATCTTTTAATTTTTGCGCAATTTCACTGTAGAGGGCAGTCTCTGTATATTTTAATCCAAGATCTTCCAATTCTGATTTAATAGCATTTAAACCCAAGCGATGCGCTAACGGTCCATATAAATACAATGTTTCAGAAGCAATCCTAATTTGTGTTTCACGATTCATCGCATCAAGTGTGCGCATATTGTGTAAACGGTCAGCAAGTTTAATTAGAATTACACGTATATCATCAGAAAGTGTGAGTAACATTTTCCGAAAATTTTCTAATTGTAGTGTATTTGTTTGTTTGTCAAATACACCAGATATTTTTGTGAGACCATCAATGATTGCAGCAATTTTTTCACCAAACATTCCTCTTACATCTTCAAGAGTCACTTCCGTATCTTCAACTGTATCATGCAGTAAAGCACAAACTACAGATGTAGTTCCGAGACCTATTTCTTCCGCACAAATTTGTGCTACTCCAATTGGGTGATAAATGTATGGTTCGCCCGATTTACGACGCATATCTTTATGCGCTTCTAAGGCAACGTTGAATGCCTTTCTAATAATTTCTTTATCGCCTTTTTCCAATTTGCGTTTACACGCTTTGAGTAGGCCACGATATCGTTTAAGAATTTCTTTGCGTTCCTCCTCAATATTGATAATAGGCTCCGTTTTTTTTATTGCCATAATTTAAGACTATTAGCAAAAAAAAATAATGTTGGAGTTACTGAATACATTTAAATTTTATGATTTAGATTTTACTTCGAATTTGTTTTTTCTCTGAATTTTTTATTTGCTTTTGTTTTGTACTATTAAACCGCCATCCGACACTCGTTTGTAGTTCTATTCGATTACCAGCAAATGGACTGTTGTAGTTAATGTCTGTAATAAATGGATAGTAGAATACTATTGCTGCTAATAGGTCAACGTAAAGATGTTCTTTTAAAAAGGAGAATTGCCATCCGAAATGTGTTGCAGCACCTACAGCGTTAAATTTATTTATACCGGAATAAACGTACCGCGTTTCATCTAAATTTGATTTATAGGTTACGCTTTGTGATTCTATAATATTAGTGAGCATACCCTCCACACCAATGTGAGGTCCTGTTGATGCTTGCCTGCCAAGAGTGTCGTTCCGGCGAACAAAAATTGTAAAACCAAGTCGTAATTGTTCAATTTTATAGGTGCTGTTGCAAGCTTCTAAATAAGTGAAAGGTGGACTAATTTTTGGGAAAATAGTTTGACTTAAATTTAATTTCTTTTTTGCTAAGTCATCATTTATTTTATCGGATGAAAGAAATTGATTGTCTGTTCCTTGTCCAATACCAGCGCTAAGATTGACGGACATTCGCCGTATCCCAAGTTCATACCCAAGCATTCCAATTTGCTTGTTGTTATAACCTACAAAATGAACTTTTGTTGTATGTGTTAATGCCTGTGTATTTACAATTAATGCAGTAAAAATAAAAATCAGAAATAAGAGGAGTTTTCTTGTTTTCACTTAGCAGGAATAAAACAAATAGTTTATAAAATTACTTTTAAATAGCTAAACTTTTATGCAAGGTATGCTAGAAGAATAAAATTTATTTTTCTCTCGTATTTATATATAGGATGGTAAAACTGTTGAACTACATTCTCCAAAACCAATACGTACACCATTTTTCTCAGCCCATCCACGCATCGTTACGGTGTCACCATCGTTTATGAATTTTCGTTCAGTACCATCATTTAATTTTATTGGTGTTGTGCCACGCCATGTAATTTCCATCATTGAGCCATACGATCCAAGCGTTGGACCGCTAATAGTTCCCGATGCCATCATATCGCCGGTATTGATGTTACAACCATTTGCAGTGTGGTGAGCAAGTTGCTGTTCCATTGTCCAATACATATATTTGTAATTGGAACGTGAAACAATTGTTTCATTTTTATTTTCAGCTTGAATAGCTACCTCAAGTTGAATCGAAATATTTTTGTCACCATTGTATTTTAGATAAGGAAGTACTTCAGGTTCTTGTTTGTATCCCTCCACCCGAAATGGTTCTAAAGCATCAAGTGTAACTATCCAAGGTGAAATAACTGAACAGAAATTTTTTGCAAGAAATGGTCCAAGAGGAACATATTCCCATGCTTGTATATCTCGAGCACTCCAATCATTAAACAGCACCATTCCAAAAATATGATCTCCTGCATTTTCAGTGGTAATTGTTTCGCCCATTGTACTTGACTTTCCAATAATAAATGCAGTTTCTAATTCGAAATCAAGCGATTTTGTTGGTCCAAATGAAGGTGTGCTTGCATCAGGTAATTTACTTTGACCATTTGGTCGAATGAAAGTTCCTCCTGAAACTATAATGGAAGAGGAGCGACCATGGTAGCCAACTGGAATATGTTTCCAATTGGGTAGAAGGGCATTTTCAGGATCTCGAAACATTTTCCCCATGTTTGTTGCATGGTCAATGCTTGAATAAAAATCAGTGTAGTCACCAATACGAACGGGCATCAATAATTGTACATTGTTCATTGGAACTAAGCACTTTTCTCTTGCATCTGAATTATTTTGTAATGTTCCATTTTGTTCATTCAGCAAGTCTGAAATACAATCGCGAACCATTCTCGTAATTGTTTTTCCTAAGTCAATAAACGAATTCAAAGTACTTTGATCAAAAACTTTTTTGTCAAATTGAATTTTGTCGAAATAACCAAACTCGGAAACAGCTTTTAAATCCAGAATAAATTCTCCTATTGCAATACAAACTCCTGGCCCTTTTTCGTGATTTTTAAATATACCAAAAGGAATGTTTTGAATCGGGAAATCAGAATGCTCAGGTATTTGTACCCAAGAGCGTAGATCCGGATTGTTTGCTTTTATCACTTTAAAAACTTTTTAAAATTTAATAATTACGTTTTACCGATTTTGTTTTTCAATAATAAATTTTAATAGGCAAATAATTTATAAGCCTTCATCATTTTGTTCACTTCTTTTTTCACAGCAAGAATCTTCTTTTCGTTTTCATGATTCATTACTACTTCGTCAATTAAATCCACCATTTTACCAATGTGCCTTTCTTTTATTCCGCGCGTTGTAATGGCAGGTGTTCCTATACGAATTCCAGATGTTACAAAAGGAGATTTATCGTCAAACGGAACCATGTTTTTATTGACAGTGATATCAGCTTTTACCAATGCGTTTTCAGCTTGTTTGCCAGTAATATTTTTTGTGCGTAAATCAATTAACATACAATGGTTATCGGTGCCTCCTGAAATTACATTGTAACCTCTATCCATAAATGCATCAGCCATGACAGCTGCATTTTTTACTACCTGAACAGCATACTTTAAAAAACTTTCTGATAGTGCTTCGCCAAAAGCTATTGCTTTTGCTGCAATCACATGCTCCAATGGTCCACCTTGTGTGCCCGGAAAAACAGCGGCATCTAATAAGGAAGTCATCATTCGTATTTCTCCTTTTGGAGTTTTAATGCCCCAAGGATTTTCAAAATCTTTTCCCATCAAAATCATTCCTCCGCGTGGACCTCTCAAGGTTTTGTGTGTCGTTGTTGTGATGATGTGGCAATAGGGCATTGGATCATTCAATATTCCACGAGCTATTAATCCTGCAGGATGCGAAATATCTGCCAATAAAAGAGCTCCTACACTGTCTGCAATTTTCCTCAATCGTTTATAGTCCCAATCTCTTGAATAGGCAGATGCCCCGCAAATAAGTAATTTGGGTTTTTCTTTTTGTGCTGTTTTTTCTACTTTATCGTAATCTATTCTTCCAGTTTCTTTTTCTACACCGTAAAATGATGGAGAATAAAGTTTGCCAGAAAAATTTACTGCTGATCCATGGGTAAGGTGGCCTCCGTGTGATAAATCGAAACCAAGAATCTTATCACCTGGTTTTAGAACAGCAAGCATAACCGCTGCATTTGCCTGAGCACCGGAGTGAGGTTGAACGTTAACCCATGCCGCATTAAAAAGTAATTTTGCACGATCGATAGCAAGTTGTTCTGTTTGATCAACAATTTCGCAACCACCATAGTATCTTTTGCCAGGAAGCCCTTCTGCATATTTATTTGTGAGTACCGAACCAGCCGCTTGCATTACTTGCGTAGAAACAAAATTCTCAGAAGCAATTAATTCAATACCGCTAGTTTGGCGGTGCAGTTCTTTTTTTATGAGGTCAAAAATTACGGTATCTTTTTTCATAGTTATATTGTGATTTTATAGAACAAAAGTAAGTAAATCAATCGCTTAATTGCGACGAAGTGCAAGGAAGGTTGCAAAAAGGATTGCCAATAAAGCAGGTGTTTCGGTCAAGCCAGCTATAAATCTTGAAATATTATAGGTATTATCTATATTTCCTGCTACACTTCCTGCAATGAAAAACAAAAGTCCTAATGCAAAGACTGCAGCATATACTAGCCAAGTAATTCTAACTAGCGTTTTTTCGGCAAATGCTATTTTAACTGCTAAACCTGCAATTAGAGCAAAGATTGTTGTAAAAGTTAGGGTAAGGAGCCATTTTGAATAGTAAAGTGTACTGTAACTAAATTGAGAAAGCCATTGCATTGAATTTGAAACATGTGAGTCAGTTTCGTAGTAATACACTACACGGATTTGTTCATTAATATTTAGAAAAATAAATTCACGGAAAAAGCCAATCACAATATATATTGAAACAACAACGAGAATAATTATTTTTTTTTGGAGTCTGGAATTCAAGGGGTAGAATTTATTTTCTTATTGACAGAGAAGTTTTTAATCCAAATATACCAAAGCAAGAAAATAAAGCCGTACATAAAAACTTGGAATAAATAGGTATGATTAAATTCCAGCCATTCTGGTTTCAGCTTAACAATAATGCAAAGCGTAGAAATACGAATGATATTCATTGTATGTATCAAGATAATTCCGATTGGAATAAACCATAATTTATGTTTCCATTTTCCTGGGTAGGCGCAAATAAAAGAAATAAATAATGCGAACAGCGATAGGCCATTACAGGGATCGCCAATCCATAATCCGTTCGTTCCGTCAATTCCAATAGTTCTGATTGTTGGATTATTGCCTGCGAAAACTGGGAACCCTAACTTTTTTAGAATGAACAAACTCCAGTTTGAGCTGTCGTTTATAATTAAGGTGTCTAATTTTCCAGCTGGATGTAATACCCATTCATATAGTACAATCCAGCATAAATAAATTGCTAGAAATAAGCCGATGAACTTTATTGTACTTCGATTGGTAGATGAGTCTCTCATCAAAAATTACGCTGCTTTGCGTGACTTTACTGACTTATAGATTGCGTAAACACCAAACAATAAAGCCGCTCCTAGTGCATAAATTAATCCACTATTTACAGGAATGCAGGGTGGTGGCCAACAGGGCGGACCAGTTGGTGGTGGTGGTGGCGGCGGTGGTAATTGAGCAAAACACGGTTGACTGCTAACAGCCACTAGCAGGATTACAAAGAATAGGAAAATGTATTTATTTAATTTCATTCTAATTTTATAGATAAATTTTCTTTGTAATAACTTCATTTCCTTTGATAATGCGAACGAAGTAAATTCCATGTGCACCAGGGTTTTCAAGGCAAATTGTTTGATTACTAACAGTAAAATTTTGTGGATTTGTTACTTGCTGTCCCATACTATTAAATAGCGCAACATTGATATCACTTAATTCTTCAAAATCAAATTTTACAAATATTTTATTGTCGTTGATATAAGCCTGTGTTAATGCTTCAAGCGATTCGTTAATGTTTTGGTCTTTTAATAAACAATCCCCAGACCGATTGAGGTGAATAATGAAATCGTGTTTTTCTCCAACGTTGTTTGCATCAAAAGAATAAAAATCTTGATATTTAAGATCCATTTTTTTACCTGTACTTAAATCTTCAAGGTTAGCACAGGTGTAACTTGAAATACTATTCAGGCCGTTAAATGTTACCAATTGTTTTCCAGTTGTACCCGCAACAATACTCATTGGAATAGCAAGCTCGTCCGAATTAGCATTAAGTACATTATAAAGTAAATCTTTGTTGTCCTTGTCGCTTGTCCAAATATTTGTTGCTTCCTCATACGGGCTTGATAAAAAAGGCAAATCATAAACATCTTCCCCATTTATCGCATCCTCGTTAATTTGTATAGTAGCTTCACCTCCCAAGCCATTTATTTCATTACTTGTTTTTATTTTTAAATAATTTTCTGGATTACCGATTCGAACTATGTTTGGGCTTGCAATTGTAGTTTTATGATTTTCTGAAAAAGTAGCATTTCCTGCTGCAGTTACCCAGGCTAAAAAACCTTGTGAAGCAGCAATTACTCCTCCATTTGGACTATTTGAATAAGTACCGTTTCCGTTTACGATTACAAAAGTTGAATTAATAGTTGCAGAGGAAGATGCAACAACGCTAGCAAATGTAATGGGGCATGCGTAAGGGTTGCTAAGTAGATTGTATCCTGTTGCAAGTACTGCATAGTTTAGTGTTCCATAATTTGGAGTTCCTCTAACGTCAAATATTCGAGGTGCAGTTAACATAGGTGATGGGGCGTTATTGTCTGCCATCCACACCATAAATCCTTTACAAGGTGTTAATGCTGTTGCCTGTGTTGTAACATTTGCATAAGTAATATTGGAAGGGGCAACCACTGTCCTTACAGAGCGAAACATAGGAGAAGTATTACCATCATTTCCACCAGTTCCGCTCATCCAAAAACCAGCATCATTATCCCAATCGGCAAGGGTTGTTGCAACAACTGGGGAGCCAAGGTATTGCCATCCGCCCGTTGTTGGTCCAGCAATATAGCTTTGAATTATCCAACCATTACCCATTAAAGAAGCACCTGCGCCAACTGGGCCAATTCTTCCGCTGGTTATTGCTCCTGTTGCAGGAATAGTTACAGTTTGAGGAAGCGTTGCATTGAAACTTTGAGAGTTTACTGATAATAAGTTACTAATACTTATTGAACCAGTAGTTAGGCTTACCCCACCGCTCGTATTATTTGAAATAAGGGTGTTAAATGTTATAGGTGAGGCAGTGCTAATACTTTGTGCGGCAGCTCCATTAAACGTAACTGTATCTGAACCAGGTGTAAATGTTCCACCAGAATTAGTAAAATTTCCACCAATATTTAAATTGTAAGGTCCACCAGAAAGATCATGTGTTCCACTTGTAAGGGAATAATTTCCAGTGCAGGTAAGATTTGATCCCGAAGTTATGGTTCCAGTTCCTGATAGGACTGCGTTGTTAAATGTTTCCGCTGAAGCTCGAGTGATGGCTTGCGCACCACTTCCATTAAAGGTAATTGTTCCTTGGTTTGTACCAGTAATGTCTGCTGTATTTATCCAATTACCACCCAGTGTAATATTAAAGTTTGCCCAGTTAAGTGTTAGGAAATTAGAAAGCGTTAAATCATTACTTACCGTTATATTGCCAAGTAAACTTTTTGTATTTGCTGAAGAGGGTACAATTCTAAGATTATAGTACGTTAAAGCGTTAATATTGGTAATGGAATTTCCACCAAGTACTAATGAATTTCCAGATGCAGTAAAGTTCCATGTTCCTGGTCCTGTAAAGGGTTGAGAAATCCTTAAATAGGCATTTGTTGAGTTAACGAATGTTCCATAGTTTTGTATCGATCCCCCATTCAAAGAAACAGCGCCATTATTGGTTAGCGAAGTACCTGAGTATAAAACAAAATAATTTACTTTAGAAATAGTTGTTGCAGCAGTAATGGTATAACTAGCAGAGTTCCTAAAATACCAATTTCCTGGATTATAATAAGGCGCTAATGGTATATCAATTGTACGCCCAACTCCATAAAACTGTAAAGTTGTAGTTCCTATAAAACTTCCATTTATTAGTAGATTTCCGTATATTAAGGTAGTGGGACTAACTAAAAAAGTACCGTTAATATCAATTGTTAGGCTTCTGCATCTTGTATTTGAAATATTATGTGCAATTACGTGTGTTGCCGCTATGGTAACATCATCATAACGGGTTGGAACACCTGTTGCACTTACTCCAATTACTATCCATGTTGTTGGCGCATCCCAATTCCCAGATGCTGCTGATTTAAATGTAGCAGCATAGGTACAATTGAATGTTAATAGAGCAGCAAGATAAAATAGAATTTTTTTCATCATGGGTACATTTTTTTAACAAACAAAGTTAACTGTTTTTCTTAATAATCGTTCCTGTTTTTCATAAATTTATTAGAGCATTAAAAAAAACTAGATTTTTTTGATTATCGTATACTTATGGCTTCTTTTGCTGCAATTTTTTTATAAAAACAGCGGTAATAGAATTTGTAATTTATTACGTTATATTTTTTTTAAAGTTATTCCTCAATTGTTAAAATTTCACATTAGTTGAGCTATCTAAATACTTTAACTTTTCTTTTAAATCTAAAAAATCGACTCCTTTATGCTGATTTACATCACCTGTCACTATCTTAGCGCCTGAATGTCGGAAATAGAACTAAATAGTCAGGGCGTTACTTTAAAGGAGCTTAAAAAAATTGGCACTATTGTCAGAAAAAACTGGTGGATAGCACTCATCTTTTTAGTTATTTCTTTCCTTTTTGGCAACTTTTTTGCTTACAAGCAGACGAATATCTATTCAGCTCAAACTTCAATTATTCTTAAATCGAACGACCAGTTTAACCCAGGTGCTATCATTTCTGATAATGGCGGTGCTGGAGGTTTTTATTCTGGTGCTTCTAAAACTTTTGTAGAAAACTCTAATGAAAAAAGAATTTTACAAAGTTATGATTTGATTGCAGAGGCCATTCAACGGCTCGATTTTACCGTTTCCTATTTCATAGTTGGTCGAATTAAAACGTTGGAGACTTTTCAAAACTTACCCATTAAAGTAAATGTTGTAGTAGCTAATAGTTCAGTGTATGAGAAAATTATTAGTCTAAAGGTTGTTGACATAAATAAATATCAAATTAGTTACTTAAAAGACGATAATACAATTACAATAGTCGGGCAATTTGGTGATGATTTGATAACTAATGATATACATATAGTTGTCCAAAAAACAAATCTATTTGTGCCAGAGGTAATTAAACAGGTGCAGACTGCTGATTACCAATTTCAAATCCATAGTCTTTCAACCCTTGTTTCTCGCTACCGCAGTTCAATGGTTATTGATAATCCACAGTATACAAATGTTTTGACGGTTACTGTAGAGGATATAATTCCTGAACGTGCAGCTATTTTTTTAGATACGCTCACCCAAGTTTATATTGAAAAGTCTCTTGATACTCGATTTGAGTTGAATAAAAATACACTTTTTTATATTGATAATCAGATGTTGAATGTGACCGGTATTCTAAATGATATGGAGGATACTTTGGAGGATTTTCGCGCTAGCAATGCTATTTTAGATCTTGATAAGGAGGGAGCAAAATATTTTGACCAATACTTTGCTTATGACAATAAGAAAAAGGATCTACAGATTCAATTACAAAGTATAAATAATCTTGAAAAATATATTATTGGATCTAAGGATTCATTGTTTTTGCCTCCGGCAGTTTACCTTTCATTTGGGGATAAATTTTTGGAATCCAATGCAGCAAACCTTTTTCTTTTGCAAACAGAGTACAATCAATTACTTAATAGTGTAAAACCGGGCCATCAAGGTTTAGCGATTGTCACCCAGGCCATTGATTCGATCAGAAGTAATATGCTTAACTACCTGCGAAATGATCGAACAGCTATAAAACAATCCATTAAAAGTCTTAGTCAGGAAAGAGATACCACAAAAAATCTGATTAAAACAATACCCGCAAAGCAACGAGGGCTTATTAATATTGAGCGCAAAAGAAGAGTAAATGAAGATTTGTATGTTTTCTTATTAAAGCAAAGAGCAAATACTGTAATTGCTCGAGCTGCAATTATTCCATTGACAAAGGTTATCGAGCGAGCAAGATCGAACGGTATTATTAGACCCGACAGGACGAAAATTATTTATCTGTTTGTAGGTACTGGTTTGGCAATTGCCTTAATTATAATTGTTATTCGTGCAATCTATTTTGACCGCATTGAATCCTATGATGAGCTAAAAGCGGCAACTTCTTTACCGATAGTCGGTGAGATAATTCGTTCTAAGGATGTTGGCGATTTAAAAGTAGTAGTGGATTACGATCCTAAGTCAGCAATTGCAGAGTCATTTAGAACTGTTCGTACCAATCTGCAATTTATGTTAGGCGACAAGCAGAAGGGTTTGATTTTGCTTACTTCCAATAACCCTGGAGAGGGTAAAACATTTTGTTCTATTAACCTTGCTGCCATACTTGCTAAGGGTGGAAAACGTACTGTAATTATGGAACTTGATTTGCATAAGCCAAGAGTTCAAAGGGGTTTGGCAATTGAATCGCAATTGGGCATTAGCACCTACGTTATAGGAAAAAGTAAAATTGAAGAAATTATATTTCCCTCATCAGTTGAAAATTTAGATGTTGTTTTAGCTGGTCCTATACCACCTAATCCATCAGAAATTGTTGTTTCGCAAAAAATGACAGAATTATTGAATTACTGTAGAGAACATTATGATTATGTAATTATTGATACTCCTCCTGTAGGCTTAATTACTGACGCACTTGTATTGATGAAACGAGTAGATGTAACATTATTTGTAATGAATACCCAAGTTGCTTATCGTCATAGTTTGAATAACGCCCATGATATTGTTCATTTGAATAAAATAATGAATTTCGGTTTTATTCTGAATGGAGTAAAACAAAGAAGATCTAAATATTATTATAATCGTTATGGCTACGGCTACAGTGGTCGATACGGTGGTTATGGCAGTTACGGTAGTTACGGTAGTTACGGTAGCTATGGCAGCTATGGCGATGGGGGCAGTAAAAAATCTTCGAAATCATAAGACAAATTTTTTTGCAATTTTTGCATTCCATAATTAATTCATTCTTTCAAATTTTAAATGCAATTCATCTATCAGTAAATTTATAAAATTCATGTGTAATAAAAATTATTCTGATTTTAATGCTATTAGATCAAATTTTATTAAAAAATCCGTCAGTCAAAAGGCATTTAGCCAAAACCATTACTTGGCGTATTATTGGAACAATTGATACCATGATTTTAGGTTGGTTGGTTACTGGTGACCCAATAACAGGATTAAAAATAGGTGGCCTTGAGATTTTAAGTAAAATGGTTTTGTACTTTATTCATGAGCGAATTTGGTATAAGATGAATTTTGGCTTGCCTAATCGTGATAAAAAGCCGTTAAAGTAGTTTTATTGTGTTATATATCAAATAATTAGATATTTGGTTTGCGTTTTTGACCACATATTTTCAATTATTATTATAACTTTGAGTAGAAAAACTACTCATTTTGATTGAAACTCTGATTTCTTCCAAAACTCGAATTAAGCTTCTGTTGAAATTTTTCCTTAACAGTTCAGCTACGGCCTATCTACGTGGCCTTGAGGATGAGTTTGGAGAGTCGAGTAATTCCATTCGTCTAGAGCTTAATAAATTTGAGAAAGCCGGATTTTTAAATTCCTATTTACAAGGGAATAAAAAGGTTTTTAAGGCAAATTCGAATCACCCACTTTTTATTGATATCAATAGCATTGTGATGAAGCTTACCGGGCTTGACCATATCATCGACTATATTTTACAGCGGATGGGTGATTTGAAAAAAGTTTACCTAGTAGGTAAGTTGGCAAAGGGTCAGGGTACGGATGTTATCGACCTGGTATTGGTTGGTGAAATTAACAAGGTTTTTTTGGTTGATCTCATTGAGAAAGCAGAGAAAAAGATTGGTAAAAAAATAAAGTATATTCATTACACATCGGTTGAATTTGATCTTGAAAAAATAAGAGAGCCAGGAATGCATCCCTTGTTGCTTTGGAATAAAGAGTGAGGTTGAAAATAAATTTTTAAAATGACGGAGCACAAAATGTGACCGAGGTGGCGAAGCTGTGTATGGACATCAAACAAAAAAAAACAAAATTATGGTACGCCCTCTACGTAATTACGAGGCATGAGAAAAAAATTGCAAAGTCAATGCTTGAAAAAAATATTGAGTGTTACATTCCATTAATAAAAAAAATGCACCAGTGGAGTGACCGGAAAAAACTAGTCGAAACTCCTTTAATTCCTGGTTATGCTTTTGTGCTTTTAGGTAGTGATGAATTGGATAAACCTCGTTTTATAAATGGGGTGGTAAATTTTGTTCGCTTTAATGGAAAACCGGCCACCATTCGCGCAGCGGAAATAGAAGGATTAAGATATTTTGTTGGTCATGGTTATTCACTTGAAGAGCCATCGGAAGAGGATTATAAAATTGGTGATAGAATTGAATTTAAACTTGCAGATTTTAAATCGTATGCTGCAGTGATTGAAAAATTTGTTGGAGAGAATTTTGCTGTTATTAGTTTTGAGGGCGTGGCAATGAATTTTAAATTAAAAGCGCATTTGAATTTATTAAAAAAGGAACAATGATGAACTTTACAAGAATTATTCAAGGGATTTAATTTTGAAAAATTAATAATTTAGGTTGGAAAATAGTAAAATGCAAAAAGTAACTTCTACAGAACTAAATTCAGAATGGGATACTATTCTCCGTTAGAAAGAGAAATGGTTTAGGATTGACTTGAAAGGAATTTGGGCATAGTGTAATTTTATAAAAATATGCAACAAAAACAAGACTGGGATTTAGTAATTAAGCCCAAAAATAAATGGTACGATATTGATTTAGCTGCCTTGTGGAAATACAGGGATTTATTATTGCTATTAGTTCGTCGAGATTTCGTAGCAGTTTATAAACAAACTATTTTAGGACCACTTTGGTTGTTTATTCAGCCAATTATTACTTCCATTACATTTACAGTAATTTTTGGACGTTTAGCAAAAATGAGTACGGATGGAAATCCTCCCATTTTATTTTACATGGCAGGTATTACACTTTGGACTTATTTTGCCGATTGCTTAACAAAAACCTCCAATACATTTATCGCTAATGCAGGCGTATTTGGTAAAGTGTATTTTCCCCGTTTAATTATACCACTTTCAGTATTGGTTTCCAATTTAATTAAACTTGGTATTCAGTTATTAATATTCCTTATTGTTTGGATTTACTATTTAAATTCAGCTTCGCAAACTATTAATCCACATTGGGAGTATATGTGGCTTATTCCGGTTTTAATTTTTATGATGGCCGGTTTAGGTTTGGGATTTGGAATTTTAATTTCTTCTTTAACCACTAAATACCGCGATTTAACATTTTTAGTTGGTTTTGGAGTACAGTTAATGATGTATGCCAGCTCAATAGTATTGCCAATATCCAGTATGCCACCTAAAGTGAAAGCAATTATGTTATTCAATCCGTTAACCTCCATTATTGAAGCGTTTAAATTTATTTTTCTAGGAAGTGGTTCCTTTGAAGGTTTATGGCTGGTTTATGGTTTTGGTTTTATGGTTGTGATTGTAAGTATTGCCATCATTGTTTTTAGTAAAGTAGAAAAGTCCTTTATGGATACCGTATAATTATGAGTGATGTAGTTATAAAAGTAGAAAACGTAGGTAAGCAATACCACTTGGGTAAAGTAGGTACTGGCACTATTGCCAATGATTTAAACCGTTGGTGGCATATTGCCCGTGGTAAAGAAGATCCTTATTTAAAAATTGGAAGCGTAAACGACAGAACTTCAAAAAGCAGTATCAATGATATTGTATGGGCTGTAAAAGACATTAGTTTTGAAGTAAAGCAAGGGGAGGTTTTAGGGATTATTGGAAAAAATGGTGCAGGTAAATCTACCTTACTGAAAATTTTATCCCGGGTAACGGCTCCAACAACAGGCGATATTAAAGTAAAAGGACGCATTGCCAGTTTACTGGAAGTAGGAACAGGCTTTCATCCCGATTTATCAGGTAGGGAAAATATTTTTTTAAATGGGGCCATTCTTGGAATGACCCAAAAAGAGATAAAATCAAAGTTTGATGAAATTGTTGATTTTAGTGGGGTGGAACGCTATATAGATACACCTGTAAAGCGTTATAGCTCCGGTATGTATGTACGCTTAGCCTTTGCCGTGGCAGCGCACTTAGAACCCGAAATTTTAATTGTAGATGAAGTATTAGCAGTAGGTGATGCTGAATTTCAAAAAAAATGTTTGGGAAAAATGAAAGATGTAAGCGGGCAAGGGAGAACCGTTATTTTTGTAAGTCACAATATGGCTGCGGTAAAAGGGTTGTGTACACAAGGAATCATTTTGCGTAATGGTAACTTGATGTTTTCAGGTGATGCTGAAAGTGCGTGTAGCAGTTATTTAGGGAGTTCAATGCAACTTGCAGGTGACAGTTTAATTGATAGAAAAGACAGACAAGGAACTGGAAGTATTAGGATAGAAGAATTGTTTTTTATTGGAAAATCTGGAAATGTATTAAATACATTAATCTCTGGTGAATATGCAAAATTGATTTTTAAGTATAAAAAAATAGTTATTGGGTCTATCAAACCTTTATTTATTGGTATAACAATACGAAATGATTCTGATGTTATACAAACTGTAATAGCGACGGATGAATTAGGTATTTCGGTGGAGATCGAAAAAGAAGACGGCCTAATAGAAGTTGAGATTCCGGAAGTTTTATTACGTGGCGGAATGTATTCAGTAACTTTTCAAATTAGTTATAAGGCAAATCAAATGGCAAGTCATGAAATTATAGATAGGGTTGAAAACGCAATGTATTTTCAGGTAGAAAGAGGTGATTATTGGAGTGTAGGAAATATAAATAGACCAACAGGATACTTGCAACAAGCTAGTATTATTTTTAAATAATAAAATCAGAAAAATACAAAAGTGATTAAAGTAAAAAAAATTGCTGTTTATGGAGATTCGTTGGCTTTGCCAAGGAAAGGGGTTGTGAAATATAATGAACGTTATTTTTTTTTAATACAAGAATGGTTGAAAAACAATTTCATCATTGATTATATTGAGGTAAAAGATAGAGCTAAAGGCGCAGCCACAATTACAGAAATACTAAAAAAATATGAGCATGATGCTGGTTATTATGATTTGCCTGGGGATATAGTTATTTTTCAAGTAGGAATTGTAGATTGTGCCCCAAGGCCTATCAATGATACTACAAGAAATAGAATTGATAGATTGCCAAATTGGATAAAAAAAATTGCGATAAAATATTTACACAATAACAGAAGTAAAATTATACAAAATGGTAAATTTTATGTAAAAACAGATAAAGAATTATTTAAAACTACAATTAAAAAAATACTTACTAAAGCAATTATCGATTATAAAAATGTGTATGTAATTAATATTTGCCCTACTAATAAAAAAACAGAAATACATGCACCTGGATTTACAAAAAACATAAACGAATACAATGATATTATATATAAATCGATACAAGAGACGGGTAAAACCAATGTGCATTTATTAGATATTTCTAAGTATATTAATGATAGATGTGAAGCGATTGATGATTATATTGTTCCTGAAGATGGGCATCACATCACTTCTCATACTCATAGATTAATTGCGGATATAATTATTGAAAATGAAATGAAATGCAATTAATTGTAATTCTTATTTTATCTCCAAATTGTCGTTGTTTAAGTAATTCTTTTTAGAGTAAAGTTTGAATTAAAATTATCATATTAAAAAAATTGATATTGAAGAAATAAATGAGCGTTGAATTAAAAATTGCCGAGATAAATAAAATAGAGAGTTATGGGATTTCTATTTTTGAATTTGATACTATTAATTGGTGGCCTCTTATTCGGATTTATCTCTTTCAAAATCACAAAATAGACCTGCAAATTAAGGCAGAAAATAAAATTGATAAAAATAAATTAATATATCCTAAACGTATTTTATGGGATATTAAAATTTGGAAACAAACTCGTTATCAATTAAAATTACTCCCTAACGCCAGTGTTTATAGCCAATTAAACCAAGCGGATACTTGCTTTGTAACATCCGAAGCAAATTATAAATTAAATACTGAGGGTAAACTAATCAATAGATATTTAGATCCATTATTTATAGATACAGTAGGCAATAAAGTAATTTTTGTAAGAAGTAATAAACAGCATATTGATTACGTAACTCCTGATGTTTTACCGACCAATTATTTTGAATTAAAATGGCTTTTAAAAAAACAGTTTAATGATATAATGCAAACCGTTTTTTTAAAAAAACATAGTTCCTATTCAAATCAGTATGATGCGTATGTCTTAAAAATAAAAGAGCATTTAAAATCATTTAAATATTTTGAAAATTTTAATTTTTCTGATTTAGCAAAATGGATAGATCAAACTAAACACTCGGCTGATATTGCAACTAGCATTTTTAAGGTAATAAAACCAAAACAACTCATACAATATTGCTATTACTTTCCTGCGCAATTTGGTTATACCTTAGCGGCCAATCAACTGGGCATTAAAACAGTAGATTATCAGCATGGTATTCAAAACGCTTTTCATTATGGTTATGGAAGTTGGAGCAATGTTCCTCAAATAGGATATGAGTTATTACCTAATGAATTTTGGGTGTATTCAAAAATAGAAGAACAAAATTTATTAAAAAGCTTTTCAGGTTCAACACACGCGATTAAAGTAATTGGTAATAAATGGGTAAAATATTGGCAAAATCATAAAACAAGTGATGAAGCTTTAAAGTGGCTCAAAACATTAGCCCAACAAGGTTATAAACTAATATTATTTACAGTTTCTGATTATTTACTGGAGGGAGAACATTTTTTTTGGGAATATTTAAAAACTATAAACGCTAATAATTTATATATCCTGTTTCGATTACATCCCGGCCATTTGTATTTAAAAGAACAATTGACAGAGAAGTTAAAAAGTATTAATTATCAAAACTATAATATTGATAATGCAACTACTTTGGAGTTATATGATCTTTTAGATGAAGTTGATATTCATATTACACAAAATTCAACGGTTGCTGAAGAGGCCCTATTTTTTGATTTGGCAACAATAATACTTGACGAAAAATGGAGAATTTATTTTGAAGATCATATTAATGCAGGTGATATGTACCTTCCTATTAATATTAAAGATTTTGATACATTAATAACTAAAATGCTCTTACCTAAACATTAAACATCGATAAATAATTTAATATAATGGAATTAAAAGATAAAACAATATTAATAACCGGAGGCACAGGTTCTTTAGGTAAGGCATTAACTGCACATATTTTTAAAATTGAGCCAAATATTAAGAAACTGGTTATTTATTCGCGCGACGAACAAAAGCAGTTTGAAATGGCACAGGAGTTTCCGGCAAGGCAGTATCCTCAAATACGATTTCTTATAGGAGATGTGAGGGATTTTGAACGGATGAAAAGAGCATTTAAAGGCATTAATTATGTGATACACGCTGCCGCCATGAAGCATGTGCCTATTGCAGAATACAACCCTATGGAATGTGTAAAAACCAATATCATGGGTGCCGAAAATGTGATTAATGCAGCATTAGAAACTGATGTAAAAAGAGTAGTAGCCTTATCAACAGATAAAGCAGCAGCACCTATTAATTTGTATGGAGCCACTAAATTGGCTTCAGATAAATTATTTGTGGCCGCTAATAATATTACCGGTTGGAACCCCATAAGGTTTTCAGTAGTGCGATATGGTAATGTGATGGGATCCAATGGTTCGGTAATCCCTTTCTTTTTAAAGAAGAAAAAAGAAGGAGTTTTGCCTATAACAGATGCTACCATGACACGTTTTAATATCACTTTGCAAGGAGGGGTTGATATGGTGATGCACGCATTAGAACACGCCTGGGGCGGCGAAATTTTTGTTCCAAAAATCCCTTCCTATAAAATTACAGATGTTGCTGAAGCTATTGGACCTCAATGCGAGAAAAAAGTAATTGGTATTCGCCCCGGCGAAAAAGTACATGAAGAAATGATTACGCCATCAGATTCTTTTTACACGTATGATTTAGGAAAATATTATACAATTTTACCATCAACACATAAATGGAAATTAGATGATTATATAAAACAATTTAAGGCAAATAAAGTAGTTGAAGGATTTCATTATAATTCAAAAGATAATACGGAATGGGAAACTATTGAAGGTTTGCGAAAACAAATTGTTGAACATGTTGATCCAACTTTTAAACCATAAGTAAATGATACCGTATGGAAAGCAGCATATTACAGATGAAGATATTCAAGCAGTTGTACAGACTTTAAAATCTGATTTTTTAACCCAAGGACCACAAATTAAAAATTTTGAAGAGGCATTTTCAAAATATATAGGCGCAAAATATTCAGTAGCAGTTGCTAATGGAACAGCAGCCTTACATTTATGTGCATTAGCTTTAGGTGTTAAGAAAGGAGATAAAGTAATTACAACACCTATTACTTTTGCCGCATCTGCGAATTGCATTAGATATTGTGGAGGAGAAGTTGTTTTTGTTGATATTGATCCTGAAACCTACTTAATTGATTATAATGAAGTAAAAAAACTTTTGGAGGCAAGTTCTAAAGGAACTTATAAAGGGATAATACCAGTTGATTTTGCCGGTAGAAGTGTTGATTTGGAAAAATTCAAAAAACTGGCAGATGACTATGATCTATTTATTATTGAAGATGCTTGTCATGCACCGGGAGGTTATTTTACGGATGAAAAAAAAGTAAAACAAAATTGCGGGAATGGTAAAAATGCAGATTTAGCAATTTTTTCATTTCATCCGGTTAAGCATATTGCCTGCGGTGAAGGTGGTATGATTACAACTAACGATGAAAAATTATATAAAAAGTTACTTAAACTGCGAACACATGGTATTACCAGAGAAATAGCTGAATTTCAAAACACTTCTGAATTTGCTGCAGGAGCACCTTCAGAAAACTACCCGGCCTGGTATATGGAAATGAACACTTTAGGTTATAATTATCGCTTAACTGATTTTCAGGCTGCTTTAGGTACAAGCCAGCTCAAAAGAGCAGATAACGGATTAATAAAAAGAAAAGCTATTGCCAAAAAATATGCCACTGCGTTTGTTGGAAAATCTTTCATTAAAGGTCAATCAGGGGTAGTAGAAGGTCACGCCTATCATTTGTATATTTTAGAAGTTGAAAACAGGTTGGGTCTTTATAATCATCTTCGTGCAAATAATATTTCTGCGCAAATCCATTATATCCCCTGTCATTTAATGCCCTACTATCAGCAATTTGGATGGAAGCAAGGCGATATGCCTCATGCCGAAAAATACTATAAGCATTGTATCAGTTTGCCAATGTACCCAACCTTAACTAATGTTGAACAAAATTTTGTAATTGAAACTATTTTAAACTATTTTAATCACTAATTATTATGTTACCTTATCAAATTCTTGAAATAGCAAATTGCCATGGCGGTAAGTTAGACTATGTTCTTTCTTTGTTGGATGAATTTAAGTTGATTAAGCCTGCTGGAATTAAATTCCAACCTTTGCATCCTGACAAGATTGCAACACCTGATTTTGCTTGGTATGAAGTTTATAAAGAATTGTTTTTTGATTTAAATGAATGGAATACCATAATAGGAAAAGCAAAAGAAACAAAAGATATTTGGATAGATATTTTTGACACTTATGGAGTTGAGGTTTTCACAACCTATAAACAAGATGTAAAAGGAATTAAACTCCAGCCTTCAATTCTTTACAATCAATCAGTTATTGACGCTTTAAAAGAAACTCAACTTAAGGGTAAAATCCTTATTATTAATATTAGCGCCCTAGAGATTAGTGCTATTGAGGAACGTCTTAATAATTTAAGAAATACTTTAAATCCGGACGAAATATGGTTAGAAGTTGGATTCCAATCTTATCCTACAGAATTATTGGATTGTGCTTTGGTGAAAATTAAAATTATTAATGATAAATTTAATTGTAAGGTAGTTTTTGCTGACCATGCAGATGGTAAAAGCGATGATGCAATTTGGTTGCCAGTAATAGCTGCAATGAATGGGGCAGATGTAATTGAAAAACATATATTGCATAGTTCATTAGAAACAAAATATGATTATTTCTCTAGCATAAACATTAACTCTTACAATAAATTTACTGAAAAATTACACAAATATTTAAATTTGCAGTACCAACCTTTTATTAATGAGCGCGAGGAGGCATACTTAAATAATAGCATACAAATTCCTATTAGCAATAAAAATTTGAAATCAGGATGTTTGATAGATTTATCTAATGATGTTGATTTTAAACGTTCAGGGCAAAAAGGATTAAATACTAAAGAACTTATTGAGCTTCAGAAATCTTTTCATATTCTAAGTTCAGATATAGAGCCAGGAAAAAGTTTCAAGAAAGAATATTTTAAAAAAGCCACTATTGCCACTATTATTGCATGTAGGCTAAAATCTTCTAGACTTGAGAAAAAAGCTTTACTCAAAATTGGCGATATGACTTCCGTAGAAAAGTGTATTCAAAGTTGTTTGCAGTTTACAGATACACATTATACTATTTTAGCAACGTCAACAACCGAACAGGATGATGAGTTGAAAAACTATACATATGTTCCTCAGGTTATTTTTCATAAAGGAGACCCGGATGATGTAATAAGAAGATACTTAACTATCGCAGAGCAGCTAAAAGTGGATGTAATTATTCGGGTGACTGCCGATATGCCTTATGTATCATCCGAAATCACAGAGATACTTCTTAAATCACATTTTGAATCGGGAGCTGATTATACAGTTTCTAAATCAGTAGCGGTAGGGAGTGGAGTAGAAATTATAAATGTACAAGCACTCCGTAAAATTAAAAGTCATTTTAATGAAGCTAATTATTCAGAATATATGACATGGTATTTTCAAAATAATCAGGAACATTTCAAGTTGAATTTTGTTGATTTGCCCGCCGAATTAACCCGAGATTATAGACTTACTTTAGATTATAAAGAAGATTTGCAATTATTCAATTCAATTCAAAAACATTTAGATGATAATTCGCTAAAAGCTACTGCTAAAAATATCTATAAATTTCTAGATGAAAATCCAGATGTTAGTAATATTAATAGTCATATTACACTTACATATAGAACAGACCAAAAATTAATTGACACTCTTAATAGGGAAACAAAAATTATTAAAGTAAACTAATGATTACAAATAAACTAGAATATTTATTCAGCTATGCGGAAATTTTTCCTGAAATAAAGCAACTCATAGAATATTGTAAAACAAATCACTTAGAAAATATAAGTGAGAAAATATCCTTTAAGGATATCTCTATCATTCCAATTACAAGCGAAGTTAATCCGTCATTTGATGCGGAAATACTGGAAGCTCATAAAAAGCTAATGGATATACATATTACTCTAGAAGGTGTTGATTGTATGGCTTATGCATGTTTAAAGAGTGAAACTTCGATGTTTAAAGATTATGATGTGGCAAATGATTATTTGTTAGCTAAATCAACATCTGTAAAAAAAATAGTTATTCCGGCAGGATACTTTTGTATTGTACCCAATAACTTTGCGCATATGGCTTTATATGGTATAGGTGAAGGAGTGAAAAAAGTTGTAGTTAAAATTCCTAATAATATTTAAATATTGAATTACTATAAAGTATTAAGTCAGCAAGTTTATTCAGTAGATAAATATCGTATTGTTCCAATACGATATGAAGATAGGTTTGATATTATGAAATGGCGTAATGAACAAATGTATCATTTACGTCAGAGCAAATTACTTAGCAAGCAGGAGCAGGATAATTATTTTACAAATGTAGTAAGTAAACTATATGAACAGGAACAACCTAATCAAATATTGTTTTCATACTTAGAAAACGATGTATGTATTGGTTACGGAGGTTTAGTACATATTAACTGGATTGATAAGCATGCCGAAGTTTCGTTTATAATTGATACAGAGTTAGAAAAAGATTTTTTTGAAAAACATTGGTCTATCTATCTTAAATTAATTGAAGAAGTTGCATTTGAAAATTTACACTTTCATAAATTATATGTTTATGCATTTGATTTAAGGCAATACTTATACACTGTTCTGCAGGCAAATAATTACTTTAAAGATGCTGTTTTAAAAGACCACTATTTTTTTAATAATTCATTTATAGATGTTGTTATACATTCAAAAATAAATTCAAAATGAAATTAGGTTTACTTTGTAGCGGTGGTTTAGGCTTAAAAGTTTTGGATTACCTTTTTGGTTCAAATAAACCGGTTTTTGTTTTTACAGACAGAGGCTCTATTGATATTATAAAATATTGCGAAATTAAAAAAATCAGTTTATTTGTTGGCAACCCAAGAGATGGCAAATCAGGTGATTTTATCAATAACAAAGAAATTGACTTGTTGATTTCAATAAACTATTTATTTATTATAGAATCAACCCTGATTAATTTGCCTAAAATACTTGCATTTAATATTCACGGTTCACTCCTTCCAAAATATAGAGGAAGGACACCACATGTATGGGCAATTATTAATAATGAAACTAAAACAGGAATAACTGCACATTGTATTGATGATGGATTTGATACGGGAGATATAATTGATCAAGTAGAGATTTCTATTGAATGTAATGACACAGGGGCTGACATTCTTAAAAAATTCGGAGATTTATATATCCCAATAGTAGATGCTGTACTTAAAAAGGTCGAATTAAAATCATTAAGGCCTGAAAAACAGGATGAGACAAAAGCTACGTATTTTGGAAAAAGAACTCCCGATGACGGTCAAATTGATTGGAGTTGGCAAAAGGAAAGAATAAGAAATTGGATTAGAGCACAATCAAATCCTTATCCTGGGGCTTTTACCTATTATGATAGTAAAAAAATAATTATAGACGAAATTAGATACTCAGATTGTGGTTATAATAGTTCACAGAAAAATGGCACAATACTTTCTGTAAGGCCATTAATTATAAAAACTCCCAATGGAGCAATCGAAATAACTAAATTACGTACAGAAAACATTTCATTTATAAAAAACAATAACCTTATCTAAATTTCAATGAAAATTTCCGGTTTTGAAATAACTAAAAAATCAACTTGTTTTATTATTGCTGAACTTTCTGCAAATCATAATGGCAGTATCGAAACAGCCAGAGAAACGATTCGTGCAGCGAAAAGAGCGGGTGCAGATTGCATCAAATTACAAACATACACAGCCGATACTTTAACTATTGACAGCAAAAAAAGTGATTTTGTAGTTAATTCAGGCTCTATTTGGGATGGCAAAACTTATTATGAACTATATCAGGAAGCTTATACACCCTGGGAATGGCATACTGAACTTTTTAAAGTTGCAAAGGAGGAAGGTCTAATTTGTTTCTCATCGCCCTTTGATTTTACAGCAGTAGATTTTTTAGAAGAGCTAAATGTTCCGGCGTATAAAATTGCATCCTTCGAAATAACAGATATTGCTTTAATTGAATACGTGGCGTCTAAGGGTAAACCAATTATATTGTCAACGGGTATAGCAACTGCCGAAGATATTGAATTAGCATTGGCAGCATGCAAAAAAATGGGTAACAGCCAAATCGCTTTACTTAAATGTACATCTTCCTATCCGGCTCCTATTGAAGAAGCAAATATGAGTATGGTAAAAGATTTAGCGGATAGGTATGGTGTTATTTCCGGCCTTTCTGATCATACTATGGGAAGTACAGTGCCTGTTGTTTCTGTTTGTTTTGGTGCTAAAATTATAGAAAAACATTTTATTTTGGATCGTACTATTGGTGGCCCTGATGCCTCATTTTCGATGAATGAATCTGAATTTAAACAAATGGTAATTGCAGTAAGAGAAGCAGAAAAAGCTATTGGCGTTGTTGATTACACATTAACTGAAAAACAACAAAGTGGGCGCGCTTTTTCAAGATCGTTGTATGTAGTAGAAAATATTAACGGAGGTGATTTGTTTACGTCAAAAAATGTGCGATCAATCAGACCAGGCTATGGAATACATCCAAAATTCTTACCTGATATTTTAGGTAAAATTGCTAAATTAGATATTGAAAAAGGAACAGCATTGTCGTTTAATTTTATACAATAGATTTTTTAAATTGAAAAATTACATTAAATATAAATTATATATTATCTTAAAATCTTGGTTAAAAATAATCGAGAATGAGAATGTTGTTTCTGAAAATTCGAAATGCACTATTCATAATTCTGTAATAAAAACAGCCACAACTATTAATGGCACATTATCAGTAAACGAAAATTCTGTATTAGAGCGGTGTAAATTATTAGGGCAGGTTTCAATTGGACATAATGTAAAAGTTTCTAATGCAATTATAAGTGGGCAGGTAATATTGGGCAACTATTCTAAAATTATTGATGGAGTGGAGTTGCATGGTAATATTGAAATAGGAAAAAATACAACTATTAATGGGCCAAATACAGATTTACGATGTATGCTTAATAAAATTACAATAGGTAATTTTTGTTCCATCGCACGAAATGTGACGTTTCAGGAATATAATCACAATCATCAAAAACTAACGATGTATATGGTAAGGAAAAATTTAGAGGGAAAACCCTTTAAAGAAGATGTCATATCAAAAGGCCCAATCGTTGTTGAACATGATGTTTGGATAGGAACCCACTGCGTAGTTTTGTCTGGCGTTAAAATTGGCACAGGCGCTATAGTAGCGGCCAACAGTGTTGTTTCGGCTAACGTTCCTCCTTATGCTATTGTAGCTGGTTCACCAGCTAAAATTATAAAATATCGGTTTAGTGAAAACACTATATCATCATTATTACAATCGCAATGGTGGACTAAACCACACACAGAGATTATTGCTTTATTCAATAATTTTAAACCTTAATCATGAAAGTATTGTATATCTATCTTGATAACGTTACTTCTTTAGGTGTAGTTAAAAAAGTTAAAAGTAAAATAAAATTATTATCTAAATCCGGTATTGAAATTGAGGGGATTTTTTTGAATAGAAAAATTCAATCAGCTCGGTTCGAAGATAATATTTCTTTTGTGCCTTTATCTATTCCAGTTTTACCTTTATTATTTAATAGACGTTATATCAGAAATTTTAAATTGCATTTTCAAAATAATCATGATTTAAAATATTTATATAAAGCGTTGAATATAGAAGTTGCAAAAAGAGAATTTGATGTTATACTTTTTAGATATCCTATCTCTAATAAATATTTATATAGATTTTGCAAAAAGTATAAAAATAAGATTGTTTTTGAGCATAACACTAAAGAGTTAGTAGAACTACAATTAAATGATAAAAGAGATTTAGATTATAAAAATGAGCTAAAATATGGTTCCAAAGTATTAAGTAATTCTAGAGGAATAATAGGTGTTGGACATGAAGTTGTTCAATATCAATTGGAACGTTCTAATTGCCCTAATCTTTCAAATGCAGTAATTCCAAACTCAATTGAAGTTGATGAATCAAAAACAAGAGATATACCTTACTTTGATGAGATTTCATATAATTTTTTATTTTTAACAGGCTCACCATCGCCTTGGGTAGGAATTGATATTGTATTAAAATCATTAAGCGAATTTAAAGATGTTTCAAAAAAGATTAATCTTTATATAGTAGGGAAAGAAAACTCTAAGTTGATTCAATTGAGCGATTCATTAAATTTAAATGCCTCAGTACATTTTGTAGGAGAAAAAAAAGGTATTGAGTTAGATTATTATTTCAATAATTGTCATTTGGCTTTTGGAACAATGGCTATGCAAAGAGTTGGTCTTTCAGAGGGCTCTTCCTTAAAAGTATTAGAGTATGCGTCAAGAGGTATTCCTTTTATGGTTGGGTATGATGATAATAATTTTGAAAACAATAAAGCGTTTGAGCCATTTTTTTTAAAAATCCCTTACAATAATAAGCCTTTTGATTTTCAGAAGGTTATAGTATTTACGAATGAAGTATTCAAAAGTAAGGAACACCCCGCAGTTATGCGCGGGTTATCCTTAAAATTTCTCGATACTTCATTAAAAATGAAACAATTAAGTGAATTTTTGGTCTCACTAAAATAAATTTCTGAATTCACACCGTCTTATATTGTTTACTAATGCTTTCCCTTATGGGAAAGGCGAAGAGTTTTTAGAAACTGAGATTCTGCATTTGTCAGCAGTTTTCGAAAAAATTTTTATTTTGCCTTCTGAAACTTCCGGTCTGGTAAGGAGCATCCCTGCAAATGTATCTGTTATCAATGTTAATTTTAAAAGTGATTTTTCTTTTAGAGCCATTTTAAAAAAAAATTGTGCTATTATCTTTAAAATAGTTTGGTATGAAGCCGTTTTATCCAATAAACGATTTTTATTTATAAGGAAATTCAGGTTTTACATTGATCAATTATCATGGAAGATCAATCATGCCAATCAGCTTCAGCTTATCCTTCAGAAAATAGGGTCTCAAAACATTGTACTCTATTGTTATTGGTTCGATCATTGGGCCTCGTTGCTAAGCATCATCAAAGCGAGTAAACGGCCTGAACTCAAATTTGTATCACGAATTCATGGATTTGATTATGAACCATCTCGAAGAGAAAATAGGTTTATTCCATTTCGATGTTTTGAAATGCACCAGGTAAATGCCATTTATTCAATTAGCACTTATGGCATAAACATGATTAATAAAACATATCCATTTTTTAAAAACATACAAATAGCTGCTTTAGGCGTACCTGATAAAGGCGGCAATAACCTATCTAATACGCAATGCCAGTTAGTATCTTGTTCTTCTATGATTGCATTAAAAAGAGTACATATCATTGTTGATGTTTTAAAGCATATTGGTTTTCCTGTAAAATGGACTCACTTTGGTGATGGGCCATTAATGGAGGAATTACAACGCCATGCAGGGAGTCTGCCTGGAAATATTGCGGTTGATTTTAAAGGATATGTCCCCAATGAAGAAGTGATTCGTTTTTACAAAAATGAGCCGGTAGATTTGTTTGTGAATGTGAGCGAAATTGAAGGCGTACCGGTGTCGGTAATGGAGGCCATAAGCTTTGGCATTCCTTGTTTGGCAATAAATGTCGGAGGTGTTTCTGAAATTGTAAACAATCAAACCGGTTTTTTATTTCCTGCTGATTTTGATCCAAAGGACATTTCCCATTGCATCATTCAATTTATGAATAAAGAAGAATCTGTTAGGCTCGATTTTAGGAAAGGAGTAAAGGCTTTTTGGAAGGAGAACTTTAATAGTGATGTTAATTATAAAAAAATTACTGAGTTACTGTTACAAAAATGAAAAAGGTTATGTCTATCGTATTTTAACTTAATGAAAAAAATAATATATATCTATACGGTCCACAATGTATTGAGTTCCACATCGGGAGTCCAAAAAAAAATTCTTTCAAAAATAAGTCACATCAATGCTATTGGTGCCAATTGCAATGCGGTTTTTTTTTCAAACCAAATTTCCAATCCGATTTCCGTGAACGAACATTTTACAATTATGCCTTATGCTAACAAGCAACGAAAATATTTTAATTCATTATTTCAGGAAAAGCTATTATATCATGCCATACAGCAGTATTTGGAGGAGCATATTCATAGCTATTCTCATATTTTTTTCAGGTATCCCATGGCATCTCAGCGGTTACTCAACTTAGTGAAACGGTTTAAATATAAAATTACTTTTGAGCACAATACAAAAGAAATAGAAGAAGCGAATTTACAAGCTAGGCTATTTATTAAAAATATCCCCTTTTCAATTAAGCCCGGTTATTACCTATATCTTTTAGAAAGAGGGTATATGGCTGTTTGGCAGGAAAAAATATTCGGAAAAAAAGTATTTAAGTATGCGAAATCCGGAATCGCAGTTACCAATGAAATTGCTAAATACGAAGTTAATCGCTGTAAGTCATACAGCGTAGAGGTTGTAACCAATGGCATTGATGTTTTTAAATCACAATTAAGAATCCCTGTTAATTTTGATGGCTCACAACTAAACTTATTTATGCTACTGGGCTCACAAAATGTTTGGCATGGTGTTGACCGATTAGTGAAAAGTATTGCAAATTACAAGGGCCCATGTATTATTAGCCTTGATTTGATAGGTAGTATAAGTAAAGAAGATGAAAAGCTGATTGAAGATAATAATTTAAGTGACAGGATCAGGATTATGCCCCCGGTAGATTCGGAAACCCTGGATCATTGTTTAAATGTATACCACCTGGGAATAGGCACTTTAGCGGCATTTAGGAAAGGTTTAAAAGAAGCGACACCATTAAAAACCAGAGAATATATGGCCAGAGGTTTTGCAGCAATAATTGGTTATGTTGATGCTGATTTTGAAAACCATACTGAGTTTAAAAAATATTGTTTACAGGTTAAGCCTGATGAATCGTTGATTGATTTTGAAATGGTAGTTGAATTTGCGAAGAATGTTTTCAGAGAAGATAACCATCATCTTAAGATTCGTGAACTTGCAGTTAAATATTTGGATACCAAAGTTAAAATGATGCAACTTTTACAATTATTGAATTAATTAGACAAATAAAAACATTTTCTTGAATAAACCCATTCTCTGTTTCTTCACTAATTCTTATCCATATGGCAATGGAGAAACATTTATTGAAAATGAATTGAATATTATCGCACCATTTTTTGAGGTCATATACTTGTTTCACAAATCAAATTTAGGAGAAAGAAGAGCCATTCCCTCCAATGTTAAGCTTATTTATATTGAGCCTAACTCTAGCCATGCAAAAAACAGATCTATCCTTAGTGTTTTAATGTTGGTTAAATTATTTTTTAATGAGATTTTATTTTCTCGACAAAAAATATTATTTCTCAAAAATCTAAAGTACAATATGGTATATGCTTTAAATGGAATTTATTACGCCAATCAGATTAAACTTTGCCTGGATAGCGCTATTTTAAAAAATGCATTTTTTTATTCTTACTGGTTTTTTGATTGGAATCTTTCGTTATCAATTTTGAAACGAAATGACGAAGTAACACAAAATTATACAAGGGCTCATGGTTTTGATATATACGAGGATAATGGAAAGCCTAATTATTTACCATTTAGAAAGTTTTGCTTAAATAACACGGATAAGGTGTTTACAGTTTCTGAAGTAGGAGCCAACTATTTAAAATCTATTTATCCTGAATTTGAAACAAGTATTTCCTGTTCCTATCTCGGAACACAGGATGCGGGCGTAAATCCGCAACCTTCACTTGATTTACCAATACATATTGTTTCCTGTTCAAATATTGTATCAGTAAAAAGATTACACCTGATTGTAGAGATTCTTAAGCATTGTCAAAAAAAAATTATATGGACCCATATTGGAGATGGCAATTTAAAAAATGACATTTTACTTCGCGTAAAATCATTAGCAAGTAATTGTACCGTTAAATTTACTGGTCAGCTATGTGCTTCACGCATAGTTGAATTTTACACTCAAACGCCAATTGATGTATTTATTAATTGCAGTATTTCAGAAGGATTGCCAGTTAGTATTATGGAAGCGATAAGTTTTGGTATTCCAGTTATTGCAACGGATGTGGGTGGAACAAAAGAAATTATTATTCCTACAACAGGTTATTTAATTGATAAGGTAGTTGATGTAAAAAAAACAGCGGCCCTGATTCAGGGGTTCAGAGAAAATTGTATGTTTAAAAGGCAGGATATAAAGATTTTTTGGAAAAATAATTTTTCAGCAAAAGAAAATTATATACAATTTTGTAAAACTAATTTTTCAAAAAACTAATTATATTTTATAAATTCCTAGTTGTATGTTTGTCTTTATAATACCTAGGGTTCCTGTAAAAATGAGAAATTCATTAAGAGATGAACTTTGGGAAATTTCTAAAAAATCTTTATTGAATCAAACATCTCAAAACTGGAAAGCTATTATTATTGGAGATACAAAATCAGATGAATTAAATAATGAAAATTTCATTACTCTTAATTATGATGAGTATACAAAAAGTGAAAAAATTGAAATGGCATTAGATTATTTAAAAAACAATCCAACGCTTAATCCGGAATATTTAATACGGTTTGATGATGATGATATTTTTTCGGAAACTATTTTAAAATATATTGAGCAATTGCCAAAAAAATATGATTGTTATTTTGACGAATACCACTCTTATATTGATTCTGTATATTTGAAAATATCTCATAAAAAAAATAATTGGATTGCTAATACAGCAATACATAAATATGAACATGCTATTACCCCATGTGGAAAAGATAATATTCAATTATTAATGCAAAGTCATAATGAGTATTGGCATATTTATTATAAAGATAAACAAACGTATAGATTAGAGATTAAACATCCGTTGTATTTTAGAATCTTGACTCCCTTTTCAATAACAAGTACTTATCATCAGTCGAATGGATTTATAAATTGGAATAAACATCTGATGTATTTAAAAGGATATGGACCCTGGAAAAAAATGCCAAAGAAGTTGATATTTTACGATAGTCTAAATTGGGTTTCAGATAAGCACTTCAGTAATAAGCCAATGCTAAGCAATTTTTATTGGTTTATTAATAATTTGAAATATTTTAAAAACATGATTTTTATTTCGTAATGCTTGTAAGCTTCCCCAAAGTTCGGCCATTTGAAATTAGAGAGCAAATAAAAAAATACTAATTTTAAACAGCCATGAGAAATCAAAATTCACAGAAAATCAAATTATTTCCATTCTTCAAGAGCATGAGAAGGGAAGAAAAGTAAGTGAGATCGCAAGAGAAAATGGAATCAGCGATCAGACCTTCTTCAAATGGAAATCCAAGTATGGAGGATTGACAGTATCCGATTTACGGAGAGTAAAGGAACTGGAAGATAAAAATGCCCGACTCAAAAAGATGTTTGCGAAACTCAGTCTTGTGCATGATGAATATTTTTTGTAGAAAATAAATATTGTCTTTTCATTATACACACTACTGTTACACTTTTAATTGCAATAATTTCATGGAATACTATTGAAAAGTTTTTCTTAAAATTTAAAGATAAAATTGACTAAAAAAATGTTAGTATCAGTTATAATACCATGCTATAATGCTGAAGAATTTGTATTGCGAGCAATTACATCAGTTTATAATCAGACGTATAAAAATATTGAAGTTATCTGCATTGACAATAATTCTACAGATAATACATGGAAAAAACTAGTAGAGATAAAAAACACTTTTTCAAATCTAATTATTGCTAAAGAAAATAAACAAGGAGCATCTGCAGCAAGAAACAAAGGAATAGAAATTTCAAATGGCGAGTGGTTACAATTTCTTGATGCGGATGATGAGTTATTGGAAACTAAAATAGATCATCAGTTAGACCTTGTGAAAATAGCCGATCCTGATTTAGCGTTTATAGCTGGAAACTGTGAATCGATTTTAATTGACAGGGCCTTTGTTTATTCATCTTATTATAATTTTAAAACTGGAAGAGGAATATGGGTTAATTTAATAAATTCGGAATTAGGATGTACATGCTCTAATTTGTTCAAGGCTGAAGTGATTAAATCTGTTGATGGGTGGAATGAACGACAGGCAAGCTCGCAAGAAAATGAGTTAATGTTCCGAATTATGAAAAAATTTAGCACTGTAATATATGATCCTGCTCCTTTAACAATTGTATATAGTACTAAAACTTCTATTACAAACTCGAACCTTAACCAAAATGCTATTAGAAGTATTGAATTAAGAGAAAGTATAGTTGATTATTTAATAGTAATGCAATTGTTAACTGACGAGGCTATTAGTTCATTTTATGATTCTGTTGTTTATAACTCAATTGCAATAGTTTCGGGTTCCGATAAAAAACTGGCTCGGAGTTTGGCCAAAAAATATTTCTTTGTTAAACTTCCAAAACATTTTAACAAAATTAAATCAATAGCGCTGAAATTTAGACTTATATATCATGCTATAAAGCTTTATATTAGAGTGTTGCTTTAAAATAAAGTTATTTAGCAGAAATTATTGTAACTAAAAAGTAAAAAATATGATTATCGTTAGCCCTATACTAGATGCTTATTTCAAGCTGAGATTAAAAAGATACGATTACCGTAAAAAGGTTTATTTAGCATCGTTGCAACAAAAATTACGATCAAAGAAATTGGGGGTCATATTGTTGCGAAACCTCAATGAGGTAATGGCCACTCATACGTCCTATCATCAGGAATTTTCTGACTTATTGAATGACGAAAATTATCAACAAAAATTTTGGGAAAGCGATTTGGGTTACATGTGGTACCAAGGGAATTTTGGCGCGAAAAATCCATCCTTTCAGTTAACACTTGATACAATTATAACTAATAGCTACGAATCTCATCTTGATTTAGGCTGTGGCTGGGGTGAACTTTCTTTTCAAGTGGCATCTAACACAAATGCTAAAAGAGTTGTGGGAATAGATATTTCCGAAGATATAATACTTAAAGCGAAAGCCTTTCATGGTAATACACACGCTGTATTTTTGCATAAGGACGTTTTCGCGATTGATGAAAAATTTGATTTAATAACAATCTTCGGTCCTTCTGACTACATCTCTCCTTCTGATTTTAATGACGTGCTTGAAAAATTAATAACCACAGCGAACAAAGAAATTTTATTACATAATTCATTGCGTAAACAAGGATTTGAAAATGTATTAAATATAAAAGAAGCAATAGAAATAAAAAGATATGATGTAGGCTACGTGCAGCCAATAAATTTTCTTTTGAAAGAACTTCAATTGAAGTACAATTTTAAGTTCGAATTAAAAAAACACGGACTTGATGCTTTGCTAGCACAAATAACTATTTTATAAAATGAGTTATTATTTTCCTGGTATATTAACAAGTAGAAAACTTCAATCTATCGAAAATGGTAGACTGAAATTTACATTAAACAATGCTGCTAATGCAATAAGTTTAGTGTTGAGTAGTTACAATTTAGATCTATCTGATAATGTTGCACTTCCATTATTTGTTTGTGATTCTGTAAAAGAAGCAGTATTGAAAAGTGGATTAAATCCAATTTATTTTGATCTTAAAGATTACGAAACTTATTGGACGGATTACAAATTTAATAAATTGACTGATAACAAAATTAGAGTGTTGATCCTTGTTCATTTGTACGGATTTTTACATCCAGATACCAAAGACATTATCGAATTTTGTCAAAAAAATAACATTAAAATCATTCATGATGTCGCCCAAAGCTATGGTATTAATCCTGGTTCATTAAAGGAAGGTACTGTGATTTATTCATTTGGTCCGGGAAAATCAACGGTTGCTGCAGAAGGTGGTCTCATTGAAAATATGGATAGTAACTATTATTATAAAAATGTGAGTCAAATAACAAAATTTAGTTTGCGTAACATTTTTACTAATCTCAAGGCAAATTTATTTATTAGTACCCGTCAGTACCAAGCCAATATAGGTTACTTAGAAAATATTTATAAAAAACTTGTCATCAAAATTAATTCTATGCTAGTAGGAGGAGATTATGTTTCTATGACACAGTTCCAAATTAAAGCTGCCATGACAATCATAACTCAACTCAAGAAAATTACTAAAAAAAGAAAAGTTCGTTATGAGATCATTCAGAATGCACTTCAATGCCACCCTAAATTGATGATCCCTAAAACGTTCGGCGAAGGTCTTTTTTTTAAGATGGTGATTTTTAACTTAGATGACAATAAAATATTAATGGATTACTTATCGGAAAATAAAGTACCTTATTTCAGGTTAGTGAATGAAGAAAGCATCGCTTTATTGAACCAAGAAGATTCTGATAGCTTTAAGAAAAATGCGCCATGTATTTTTGAATTTTCAACTGAAATTTCTATTCCCATAAAGGAAATAGAAAGAGTTGCCAACATCTTGCGCAATTTTAAGTAGTTTGCAATTGTATCAAAAACGATTTAAAAATATTTGAAGATAAATTAACTAAAATTTAAAAGTGATTAGCGAAATTGACATACAGCATTTATACCAAGATAGAAACTGGTCAGGGCAAATATTAAATACCGATGAAAAGTCAGTATTTGAAGAAGTGGTTGTTGACGGTGAAATTGTAGGATATTATAATGTGAGGTTGAAGAAACTGAAGATGTTACCCTTCTATACTATGAGACTTACTTTTGGCCCTGTAATAGACTATAAGGAATTAGAGACTTTGGATTTAACCTTAAAACAAATAAAGGCTACCGCACAAAAATATGGAGTTATAAATATTCAAGTACACCCTTTTATATGGAATGTTGATTTAAAAGCCATCAGGAAAATTTTTAAAGATAATGGGTTTGAACGGATCGATTATTATATTTATGAGGCAACCATGCTTATTGACCTTAGACAATCTGAAGATGAAATATTTAAAAAGTTTGAGAACAGAGGAAAAGAGGCTATCCGACAATCAGAAAGGCGAGGGATTACTGCAAAGCAAGTTGAACTTAATGAGGAAAATCTGGCAATTTTTTATAAATTATATTTCGATACCTGCAAACGTACACTTATAATTCCTGAAGCCTTGAGCATAATAAAGGCGATAATTAAAATGTATGAGCATACAAATAAAGTACTTTTGTTTATTGCTTTTTACGAAGAAAGACCAGTATGCTCATTTGTTGCATTTGATTGCGATAGTTGTTTCTCTTTAATTTATCAGGGATCTGAATATGCGAATGATATACCAAAACGACGACCAGCAAATGGGTTATATTGGTTTACAATTAAATGGGCAAAAGAAAATGGTTACAAATGGTTTGATTTAGCCGGGGTAAACGCAAATCCAATGCCAGGAAGTAAATCGGAGGGAATAAGATTGTATAAAAGACAATTTGGTGGATTATATGTTGAGTTTCCCGGTAACTTCGAGTTTGTTAATCGTCCTTTTTTAAAATTTATAATAAGTAAAATTTTGCCTATGTATTCAAAAATTGTGATGCGTAGGGAAAAGCGAAAAAATTACAATGTTGAGTAACAAGAACATTCTGTTGACTTTCGATTATGAACCTTTTCTTGGAAAAAGGTCAGGAACCATTGATAAATGTATCATTGAACCCACAAATGCTTTGAGAAATATTTTGTGTAAATACAATGCAAAAGCAGTTTTTTTTGTAGATGTTTTGTTTGTTGAAAAATTAAGGAATATTCCTGAGTTGAAAGCTGATTATGAAAAAATAGCAAATCAAATCCAATTTTTATTTCTTGAAGGCCACTACATTTATCCTCATATTCACCCCCATTGGCTTGATGCTATATATACAGGAAATGGAGAGTTTGACCTTAGTAATTTAAAGAAATATTCTATGGGCAGTCTACAGAATAAGGATGTAAAAAAGTTATTTAATATTGCATTTAATATTTTAGATGATATTGGAATTTCTTATGTAGATTGGGGCTATCGAGCAGGAGGGTGGTGCATACAGCCTTTTAAAACTTTTAAGCAAGTACTTGAATCTCATAATATCAAATTTGAATTTAGTGTGTTGCCAGGATATAAATGCAACTCCATCGTTCAGTCTTTTGACTATTCGTCCGTTAAAATTGTGACCCCATATTCATTTTCGAATTATGTAGAGAATGTAGATATTGATGGAGAGTTTGTTGAGTTTCCTATTTCGACAATTCAAATTTCAGATGGTAACTTGTTTTTTGATAGGTTAGTAACAAAATTTCTTTGGAAAAAAGGAGATCGAGGTTTTGGAGATGGGTTGAGTGCCGAAACGGCTTCACTTAAAACTAATTCATTTAATCGAGAGATGGTTTCTTTGGATATTCTTAATATTTCAAAAGTGGGAATCTATAAAAATTTTTTAAAAAACAATGACTATATGCATTGGATTTCCCATCCAAAAATGTTTACTAAGCATGGGTTAAAAGTATTCGATAAATTTTTAACTCATGCCACATCTAATTACATTGTAAATTTTGATTTTGTAAATATGTATAAAAAAAATAATTATAAATGAACGTATTAATTGTAATCGGTACGCGCCCAAATTTTATTAAAGTCACTCAATTTCGTGCTGCCGCTGCTCTATATCCAAATATTGAATTAAAAATTGTGCATACAGGTCAGCATTATGATGGGAAAATGTCAGACATTTTTTTCGATCAATTTAATCTAATTCCTGATTTTTTTCTAAATGTTCCTGCTGGAAGCCCAATGGAACAAATGGCAGAAATTAAAGTTCGATTAGAAAAAACAATTTCTGAGTTTTATCCTGACCTAATAGTTGTGGTTGGAGATGTCAATTCTACACTTGCTGCTGCTCAGACTGCAACAAAACTGGGGATTCGTCTCGCGCATGTGGAAAGTGGACTAAGAAGTTTTGATGATACTATGCCGGAGGAATACAACCGTATTCAAACGGACGGAATGGCTGATTTTCTTTTCGTAACTGAACAAGCAGGATTAGATAATTTAGCAAATGAAGGGAAAAAAGAATCCGATATATTTTTTGTCGGTAATACGATGATTGATACAATGGTCGCATTTTCGTTACAGATTGAAGCTTCTACTATTTTAGTTGACATGAAATTGCTTGAAAAAGGATTTGTATTAATGACAATGCACCGACCTGCAACAGTTGATAATCAAGAAGGACTTAATAAATTATTGGATCTGCTTGATGAAATAACACATCAATACGATGTTGTTTTTCCAATACATCCGCGAACGGTAAATAAATTGAAAATGTTTGGATTGGAAGATCGACTTAAAAAAAATTCTCGTATAAAAATTACGGAACCACTTGATTATTTTGCTTTTCAAAAACTCATTAAATGCTGTAAGTTTATTCTTACCGACAGTGGCGGTATTCAGGAAGAATCTACTTTTCTTCAAGTTCCATGTTTGACACTTCGACCCAATACTGAACGACCGATAACTGTAACGCTTGGTAGTAATGAATTACTTCCGTTTGATATTCAATTTATACGTGAAAAGATAAAGGACATTGAAGGTGGTAAGTTTAAAAAAGGAAATGTGCCTCCATTGTGGGATGGTAAATCTACGGATAGGATTTTAAAAATTTTAGCAGGCGTACTTTGAAAAAAATCATTTACTTGACTTTCAATGATGCACCATCTGGAATTTTCTCTGGTCAGGTTATCGATGTTTGTAATTATTGGAAAGAACTTGGATTTGATGTAAAATTGATATCATTTATTTCGCTCAGAAATTTCAAAGAAAACAAGAATACAATTACCAACTCTTTTTCAGATGCAATAGTGCTTCCTATGTTTCCCAAAGCAAGGAATTGGAGATTAAATAGTTGGGTTTTAGGGAAAAAAATACGAAAGGTTAATCCCTCAATAATAGTTTGTCGTGGTGTATTTGCTGCAAATTTGGCAATGCAATTTCGTATAGGTAGAAAAATTTGTTTTGATGCTCGTGGTGCTTATGCAGCTGAATTTAGCGAGTATGATGTTTTACCAGATATTAAAGTTAATTCTGAAGTTGAAAATCTCGAACGAATATCGATTTTAGAAAGTGATTTTCGAATGGCTGTTTCTGAGCAATTAGTATATTATTGGAAAATCAAATATGCTTATGATTCTGATAAACATGTGGTCATTCCTTGTACGCTTAATCGTAGCGCACTTGTTACTCCTGATACTAGTGTTATAACCATTCGTGCGCGATTGGGCTTTTCACTAAACAGTAAGGTAATTGTGTATGCAGGTTCTTCTGCAGGTTGGCAATCTTTAAAAAACATGAATGATGCTTTGCTTCAAATTTTTAATTCCGATCCCGATGTTAATTTGTTGTTATTGACAAAGGAAATTGGAAATGACATGCAAATTCTCAAAATGTTCCCAAATCGTGTAAAAAAATTATGGCTTAATTCGAACGAGGTTGGCGTTTATCTTGCTGCATGCGATTATGGTTGGCTCGTTCGTGAAAACAGTGTTACCAATAGGGTGGCTTCTCCAGTAAAATGTGCAGAATATCTGGCAGCTGGATTAGTACTCATTGTAAGTAATGAGCTTGGCGATTATTCCAATTATGTGTTGACAAACAAGGCAGGATTTATTTGGAATAATGAAGTTCCTATTGATTTTTTACCAAAACCAACACTCGAACAAAAAAATAGAATGCTTGAATTGAGTAAGAATGATTTCATGAAAGAAAATTATCGCGAACAATATTATAAAATACTCGAATGATTATTGCATTGCTTACAGATGGAATATGGCCTTATGTGATTGGTGGAATGCAACGCCATTCTTTTTACTTGGCTAAATATCTTGCTGCTAATGGCGTAGAGGTAGATTTGTACCATACAAACAAGAGTCATAAGGAATTATCGCTTCTGGAAGAATTTTCAGAGGAAGAAAAGAAAAATATCCGTTCCATTGAAATACAATTTCCAAACTATGGCTCAGCACCAGGTCATTACATTCGGGAGTCATTTGAATATGCTAAAAGAATATTCATTGAATTTTCAAAGCAACGAAGTCCTGATTTTATTTATATAAAAGGATTTGCTGGGTGGGAATTGCTAAATCAAAAAAGTAAAGGAAGGGTTTTTCCTCCTATTGGTATAAATTTTCACGGATATGAAATGTTTCAGAAACAGGCTTCATTGAAATCTTGGTTTCAGTCTAAATTATTGTTTCGTTCTCCTGTTTTATTTAATTTAAAACATACTGATTTTGTTTTTTCGTATGGTGGAAAAATAACAGAAATTATCAGCAGACTTGGTATACCTAAAAATAAAATAATTGAAATTCCAACTGGAATTTCCTTTGATTGGATAAATGATAATACATCTTTTACCTCTGAAACTACTAAATTTATTTTTGTGGGAAGATATGAAAGAAGAAAAGGAATTGAGGAACTTACTGCTGTTCTCAAAAAGATATTACCAGGAAACATAAATTTCGAATTTCATTTTGTTGGAGAAATTCCTGTTTCAAAACGATTCAGTTCGTCGCAAATTATTTATCATGGACCAATAAATGATTCAATTCAATTGCAGAACTTGCTATGTAAAATGGATGTTTTAGTTTGTCCGAGTTTTGCAGAAGGAATGCCAAATGTTATTTTGGAAGCAATGGCGAGCGGTCTCGCGGTAATTGCGACTGATACTGGAGCTACATCTGTTTTAGTTAGTAATTCTAATGGTTGGTTAATACAACCTGGAGATAAAATTGGTCTACAGAATATAATTGAAGACGTGATTTTGATGGATAAAAAGAAACTTGATAATTTTAAGCATGAATCTGTAAATTTGACCAAGAAAAAGTTTCTTTGGGATCAAATTGTCAAACAAACAATTGATACAATTAAATCAAAACTGAACAAATTTTAATCGCCAAAATTTTATTTTGGTTTTTAATAATTTTTTTATGAATATGCATACTTCTATCCCTTTCAATAAGTCTGTAATGCTCGGAAGTGAGTTGGAAAATATTCGACTTGCAATTGAGATGGGACACCTTTCGAGTGGAGGTTTTTTTTCAAATCAAACGGAGCAATTTTTTTGTACTAATTTTGGCGTTAAGAAAGCAATACTAACATCATCATGCACTGCGGCTTTGGAAATGGTGGCTTTATTATTAAATGTTCAAGTTGGCGATGAGATTATTGCACCATCCTATGCATTTGTTTCTACTGTCAATCCTTTTGTGATGCGTGGTGCAAAAATTATTTTTGCCGATTCCTGTTTTGATCATCCAAATATGAATGTTGACTCGATAGAGGCCTTGATTACACCTAAAACTAAAGCTGTTATATGCATTCATTATGCTGGAGTTGCTTGTAACCTAATTCAGCTTAATGAAATTTGTAAGCGGAATAAAATTTATCTTATTGAAGATGCAGCCCATGCCATTGATGCGCAATGGAATAAAAAAGAATTTCTGGGAACTGTAGGAACATTTGGAACATTTTCTTTTCATGAAACAAAAAATATCAGTGCTGGTGAAGGAGGAATGTTGTGCATTAATGATGAATTATTTTTCGAAAGAGCAACTATTATTTCGGATAAAGGGACCAACCGTTCTTCTTTTTTAAGAGGGGAAACTAACAAATATGAGTGGGTTGATATCGGCTCTTCATTTCAGGCATCTGAATTAACAGCTGCATTTTTAATGGCTCAACTTTTAGAAAAGGATAAGGTACTTCAAAAACGAGTTTCGCTTTGGAATCTTTATACTGAAAATTTGCTTGAATTGGCTTCCAAAGGACATTTTTCTCTTCCTAAAATTTTAGATAATACAAGCAATAACGGACATATCTTTTACATTGTATTGAATTCGGAATTGGATAGATATAATTTGATTAGTTTATTAAAGGATAATAATATTCAAGCTGTATTTCACTACCAGTCTTTACATTGTAGCCCATTTTATAAGGACAAACACGACAATCGTGATCTTCCGAATGCAGATCGGTTCAGTACTGTACTTTTACGGCTTCCAATGTTTTATGAATTGACTGATCAAGAAGTAAAACGAATTTGTGATGTTATTTACTGGTATTTTAATTATTAATTATTTTTTTATTTATGTTTTAATCTTTTAATGTGTTGTGTAATTTATGTTGACTAATTTTTAATATGAAATTAAAATTATTAAAATAAAAATATGAGAGAAACTAGGTTATTTAATATCCTGATATTTCTTTCTGTTTTTGTAAGCTCAATCACGTTCTTTAGAGATCCGTTTGAGGGTTATTTTCATTACATTATCTTCTTACTATTATTTCCTGTTTTTTTGTTGAAATTCGGGCTACCAAAAAAAATTATTGGTTCAATATTCATTCTTTTCGTTGTTGGTGTACTTGAAATATTTTTAGGCAATAATACCTGGCCACTTTTTTTGAAAATATTTCTTGGCTTTGTTCTTTCTGTAAGTTTTTATGGCTATGTTTTGGATTATTTTAAATTTGATACGCAGAAAATATTTAGTTTTTATATAAAAGGCGCTATAATTGTGTCGTATATAGGATTGTTTCAGTTTGTCTTCTATTACCTTAGATTTACTCCCGGGTATAATTTTTCATGGCTATTTAATAAATGGGGGCTTGTTTCTGGTGGTTTTGGAATTCGAGTTAATTCAATATTTTCTGAACCCGCGCAATTTGCAATTGTTCTAGGCCCGGCTTGTTTTGTTGCTATTTATAATTTAATTCCAAGAAATAAAAAATACCTGTTAACTAAATATCAATCTGTACTTATTATTTTTGTTACTTTCTTGACTACATCTTCAACTGGATATATTGGATTATTATTTATTTTATTGTTTCTTTTATTTAATTACGGTAAAATATCTTATTTCTTTTTAGGCGTTCCTGTTATTATTCTGGCATCAGCTGTACTCTATAACAATGTCCCTGATTTTAAATCACGTGTTGATACTTCAATTGCGCTATGGATCGAAGGTGATTTTGGAATTGAAAATACAAATTCTTCTAGTTTTGTTTTATATAATAATTTTCATATTGCTCAACAAAATTTTTTAAGCAATCCTTTTACTGGTACAGGTTTAGGCTCTCATCGTGTTGCTTATGATAAATATTCTTTAACAAACGATCAAGTAGCTCTCGATTTTAACAATAATAAAGCAGATGGGAATTCACTATTAATTCGTTTAATTTCAGAAACTGGAATACTTGGTGTTGTATTTATTTTTGTTTTTATGCGTCGGTTTTATGTTCGACGGGATCCAATGAATGATGATGCTACCTTTTGGATAATTTCCAACTCCATTTTGATTATTATTATTCTTTATTTGCTCAGACAAGGAAATTATTTTTTGAATGCATTCCCTTTGTTTTTGTGGATTTATTATTATGCTCGAAAAAATCACTTGGAGCAAATTAAAAGGGCTGAGGAGGAAGCACTACGTTTAGATGAATCAAATGAAACGGAAAGTACTGATTCTATACACTGAACTTGCGGCCTACACCGTGGCTTGCTTACGCGAATTCTGTCAGCGTTACCAGGATGTTGAAATTCATTTAGTTCGTTGGCCGGTAAATACAGAAGCACCTTTTACTTTTTTGTTTAGCAACTCATTGATAATTTATGAGAGAAACCAATTTGACTCTAATGGATTGAAAAGGTTGGCGAAAAGTATTAATCCAGACATCATTCTTTGCAGTGGTTGGATTGATAAGGATTATGTTAGTGTTTGCTTAGAATGGGAGTCAAAAATATCTGTTGTCTTAGTGATGGATAATAAATGGACGGGGAGTTGGAAACAACATATTCTAAAATGGACTTCTAGTTTTACAATTCGGAAATGGTTTAATTTTGCTTGGGTAACTGGCAATCTTCAAAGGGAATTTGCTCTAAAGTTGGGATTTTCTGAAAAAAATATTAAAACAGGTTTTTATTCTGCCGACGTTCAATTATTTATGCAACAATATGATGAAGCGATAATTGAAAAAAAAGTAAATTATCCGCACCGGTTTATTTATGTTGGTCGATATTATGATTTTAAAGGTGTAAAGGAGTTATGGCAAGCTTTTATTAATTTTAAATCAAAAGGTGATAATGATTGGGAGCTATGGTGCTTAGGTACAGGTGATATTGCCCCAGCTAGTCATCCATTTATTAAACATTTCGGTTTTATTCAACCCGAAGAGATGACGAATTTAATGAAACAATGTGGTGTTTTTATTCTTCCTAGTCGGATTGAACCTTGGGGTGTTGTAGTACATGAGTTTTCCGCAGCAGGGTTTCCACTTTTATTAAGTGATCAGGTAGGTGCAGCTGAAAGTTTTTTGGAAGATGGCAAGAATGGATTTTTATTTAAAGCAAATGATACTAATGCAATTGAATCTGTATTTGAAAAGATATCTAATTGTTCAGATGAGGAATTAATTAAGATGGGAAAAGTTAGTAATCAAAAAGCAAAATTAATAACGCCTCAACTTTGGGCTGAAACACTTTTTAGTTTAATTTAAATTCGATTGTATATTTTAATATTATATATGGCTTACAGTGTGCGGAATTAATGGAATTGTAAATTTAGGTAGGACAGGCAATTTCGGAAATCAAATTCGTAAGATGAACGCTGCGCTTGCCCATCGTGGCCCTGATGACGATGGAGTTTTTGAGGAAGAAGGTATCGCCTTGGGTCATCGTCGTCTTTCCATTATCGATTTATCGAGTGACGGGCATCAACCGATGAACTATGCGAATCGGTTTACAATTATTTACAATGGCGAACTTTATAATTTCAGAGAATTAAAAAAGGAATTGTCGGAAATTACGTTTAAGACAAATTCCGATACTGAAGTTATTCTTGCCGCTTATGCAAAGTGGGGAGAGAACTGTCTGAAACATTTCAACGGAATGTTTGCTTTTGCTATTTATGATCAATCAAATCAGGAACTTTTTATTGCAAGAGATCGATTGGGAATAAAACCACTCTATTATTCTCAGATCAATGAGCAGCTTATTTTTTCCTCTGAAATCCGTGCTTTGCTTGCTTCAGGAATGATTCCGAAGGAAATGGATTTGAATTCGCTGGAAGATTATTTGCTGTACCAAACTGTTCATGCACCTGCAACTATTATTGAAAATGTGAAGATGCTGATGCCGGGACATTTCATGAAAATTAATAATGGAAGTGTTAATGTGAAATGCTGGTGGAAACCTGAAATAAAATCTTCAAAAAGCAATTCCGATTATTCAGCGGTTTGCAAAGATATTCGCAAACTGCTTCGTGATGCCGTAGCGTGTCGTTTAGTAGCTGATGTGCCATTTGGCGCGTTTCTTTCAGGAGGAATTGATTCCAGCGTCATCGTTGGTTTGATGAGCGAAGTAGCAAGTTCTCCGGTGAATACTTTTTCTGTCACTTTCGATGATTCAGAATTCAGCGAATCAATTTATGCCAATCAAATCGCGAAAAAATTCAAAACTATTCATCACGAAATAAAATTAAAGCCTGAAGATTTTTTGAATGAGCTACCCAATGCGTTGGATGCAATGGATCATCCGAGTGGCGACGGACCGAATACATATGTTGTTTCAAAAGCCACAAAAATTGCGGGTGTTTCAATGGCTTTATCCGGACTTGGCGGTGATGAATTATTCTGTGGATACGATATTTTTAAGCGTTCTGCTGAATTGGAAGGCAAGAATTGGCTAAATATAATTCCTCGGATAATTCGATCTGCAGTAGGTGATTCGATAAAGAAAAAAAAACCTGGGATAGCAGGGGAGAAGAAGGCGGCTATTTTGAGCATGAATAAAATTAATTTCGCTTCTTTCTATCCTGTTTATCGTAAGGTTTTGTTGGAAGATCAAATTAAAAAAATTAGATGTCACAAAAATGAATTCCCGAATGCAGTAACTCAAATTGTAACTGAAATTAAAAAAAAATTTTCAGATGAAAATTATTTAATGAGTCGTGTTTCTATTGCAGAGATTACAACTTATATGCAAAATGTTCTGTTGCGCGATACAGATCAAATGAGTATGGCGCATGCGTTAGAAGTACGTGTTCCTTTTCTGGATTATAAATTGGTGGAATATGTTTTGAATTTGCCCGATGAAATGAAGTTTTCGATTACTCCAAAGAAATTATTAGTAGATTCTGTTTCAGATTTACTTCCTTCCGAAATTGTAAATCGTCCCAAAATGGGCTTTACGTTTCCGTGGAAAAACTGGATGAAAAACGAATTGAAGATTTTTTGTGAAACACGATTACAGAATCTTGGTAAACGAGAACCTTTTGACGCAAATGGTTTACAGGAATTGTGGACAAAGTTTTTAAATGATGATCCCTTAGTAACCTGGTCACGAATTTGGCCACTCGTTGTATTATCGCACTGGCTTGATAAGAATGACATCAATTAAATTAAAAAGTAAGGTATTGATCTTTATCGACTGGTTTTTTCCGGGTGATAAAGCGGGTGGACCTATACGCTCTTGCGCGAATCTGATGGATCATCTTGGAAATGATTTTGATTTTTCTGTTGTTACCCGCGATACTGATTATACAGAAACAAAATCCTATTCAGGAATAACGAGCGATGCCTGGAATATTTTGCCCGACGGGAAGCGTGTTTATTATATTTCGGCAAATCAATTAAATAAGGAAACGATTTCGAAATTATTGAGCGAAGAAAAATATGATGTTGTTTATTTGAACGGAATTTGGTCGCAAGCGTTTACGGCTTGGCCAATGAAGCAATTGAAAAAATTGAAGTTCAAAGGAAAGGTTATTGTTGCAGCTAGAGGAATGTTGGCACCATCGGCTTTGGCAATCAAGGCGACCAAGAAAAAGTTGTATTTGCACCTTTCCAAATGGAGAAATGATTTTTCAAATGTAATTTTTCATGCAAGCAATTTGCAGGAAGCAAGTGATATTAGAAAAGTGATTGGTGATAAAAATCAAATTCTTATTGCAGGAAATCTTCCAAGAAAAATTTCAGAGAGTACACAGCACACCTCCAAGAGTTCAGGTAAATTAAGAATTATTAGTGTAGCGCGAATTGCTCCTGAAAAAAACACACTTTACGCGATTGAAGTACTTTCAAAAGTAAAGGTTGCTGTTGAATCAGATTTTTACGGACCAATTTATAATGAAGAATATTGGAAAGAATGCAAAGCGGCAACTGAAAAACTCCCATCAAATGTCAAGCTAAATTTTATGGGATCAATTCCTTCAGAAAACATTTTAAATACATTAGCCCAATACGATTTGTTTTTTCTACCAACACGTGGAGAAAATTTTGGACATGTCATTCTTGAGTCATTGCAAGCAGGAACTCCTGTCCTTATTTCTGATCAGACACCATGGAAAAATTTAGAATACTTAAAAGTGGGTTGGGACTTACCGCTGGAATCGCAGGAACAATTTGTGAAGACAATTGAAGGTATGGTCAATTTACAGATCGAGGAATTTGTAAAGTTGTCTGAAAATGCAATCCGCTTTTCGGAGGATTATGCTACAAGTGAAATGTTAATAGAGGAAAATAAGAAACTATTTGTTTAATTTCTATTAATCTACTTCTTCTGTATTGTACTGCCCCTCATCAAGTATAGTCATTCGAACTGCTTCTACACTGTGCTTAAAACGTTTCATGATGAAGAATTCATAACCACCGAATTCTTTCTTTTCATTAACGGCAGGAATTCTGCCAAATAAATAATTCAATAAACCTGAAACTGTTTCGTAATGCGGACTTTCAGGTAGTGCAATTGGCAGCACTTCATTCACATCAGAAATGGTTGCCATTGCGTTCACGATAAAATCTCTGTCAGTTTTTTTCTCAACAGAAGGTTTTTCTTCATCGTGTTCATCTTGAATTTCCCCAACTAATTCTTCAATTACATCTTCCATGGTAACCAATCCGGTTATTCCACCAAATTCATTTGTTACAATTGCCATTTGAATGTGTAAGGCTTGGAATTCTCTTAGCAAATCGTTTATCCGTTTAGTTTGTGGGATAAAATGTGCAGGTCGAATCATGTTTTCTATTTCCGCATGGCTCATCTTTCCAATTTGTAGCAGCTTCAATAAATCTTTTGCATAAATAACTCCAGTGATGTTATCGAGCGAATCCTTGTAAACGGGCATTCTTGAATAACCTTCTTCAATCATTTTATTGAGAATCTCATCAGTTCCTAATTCTATATCAATTGCAGAAATTTTATTTCGAGGAACTAAAATACTTTTTACGGCTCGGTCATCAAATTCAAAAACATTTTGAATTAATTCGTGCTCTGATTGTTTGATCGCACCACCTTCTTCGCTTTCTGTTAATAATAATCGTAATTCTTCTTCGCTATGAATATCATCATGATTTGCAGATATTTTAACCCCACATAAACGAAGTGTTAAGCGTGTAAGAATATTGATAATCCATATAAATGGAGCAAATATGTAGTAAAATAGTCGTAAGGGAAGTGCAACTATCAGTGATGTTTTAAGTGAATAGCGTATGGAAAGTGTTTTTGGAACCTGTTCGCCAATAACCATGTGGATAACTGTAATGAACGCAATACCAGTTGTAAATGATAAGGTGTGAAGTGCACTTTCGCTGATTTTGAAATTATAATGCTTGAAAAGTGATTCTAAAAGATTAGCTATATAAGGTTCTCCAACACGCCCTAATACTAAGCTAGCAATAGTAATACCTAATTGACTTGCCGAAAGGTAGCGGTCCATGTTTCCAATAATATTTTTTGCAATTTTTGCGCGAGCGTTTCCTTGTTGAATTTTTAAATCAATTTGTGAAGCGCGCACTTTGACAATCGCAAATTCAGCCGCGACGAAAAAAGCATTTAGAAGAATTAAGAGAATTATTAGTATCAGGTCAGTATTCATAGTAAAAAGAGAAACCTCTTTAATCATGCAAATGTACAATTTTGGTAGAAATTTGAGGTAATTGAGTGTTTATGGGCATTTCAGGGCATCATAACTAGAATGATTTGTTTCCTTTGTATTACTAAATTAACTTTGTGGTATGATTCAGGGAAAGACTGATTTATCAAAATTTAATAATTCTTGGTTTTCTGCAAGTGCCTCTATTATAAAAAGAGGATTGTGGTATTGTATCAGTTCTACATTTTTTTGTTCAAGGTTCCCATTGAATGGATTCAAGGTGTTTTTACTTCGTTTATTTGGAGCAAAAATTGGTGCTAAAGTCATTATTAAACCGGGTGTAAATATTAAATCACCTTGGTTGCTTGTAGTTGGTGATTACGTTTGGATTGGTGAGCATGCTTGGATTGACAATCTTGTAAAAGTTTCAATTGGCAATCATTCTTGCATTTCCCAAGGTGCTATGTTGATCACCGGCAACCATGACTATTCAAAGTCAAGTTTTGATTTAATGATTAAAGAAATAGTAATTGAAGAAGGTGTTTGGATTGGCGCAAAGGCTGTTGTTTGTCCCGGTATAATTTGTCATTCTCATGCTGTACTTAGTGTGGCATCAATTGCTACATCTAATTTAGCTGCCTATGGTATTTATAGTGGAAATCCTGCTGTTCGCATTAAAGAAAGAATAATTTCATAAAAATTTAAGGACGCTCTTTTGCTTCATTTCCACAACGAAGCGTAATTTCAATTCTTGTTTTGTTTCCTGAAATAATAGTGACACTACTAATGGGAAGCGTTAGGCAATCTTCACAATTTTTTAAGCTAACATTATAAATTAACTTATTTATTTTTGTTGTCAAATAAACATCGTAAGTGCCACTTTCAATTGAAACATCGAATCCTCCATTATCATCCGTACTAATAAGGTATTCTCGTTTTTTATTCTTTAGTTTTAATGTTGATTTTGAAAGCAGTTTGTACGCTGCTAAATTTGTTAAAATTTCTTCCGTTGGTCTGGCACCACCACAATATTGTAAATTATAATAGATATTGCCTACTGTTAATTTTTGTGTAGGTGTGGTATCTTTTGGAACAGTATCTTTTTTTACTAAAGAAACATTTGAAGTGTCTAAAACAATTGGAGTTATTGCCAGCGAATCAATTTTTATCCCAGTTTTTAAACCACTTTCTTTGCATGCTAAAATAAAAATCAGGAGGATGCCGATTGCGATAGGATAGTGGCTTAACCTTTGTTTCATTTATTCCGTAATTATTTTTATTGTGACTTAAATATTATTTTGGAAATCGCATTTTATAGTCAACTTCAATATTTCCTTTTGTAATATCATTTAATTTCCCTTGAAGCAATCGTCGTCGAATGGGGTTGATACGGTCGGTAAATAGTTTTCCCTCAATGTGATCATATTCATGCTGAATAATTCGAGCAGCAATTCCTACAAATTTTTCTTTATGGGGAATAAAATTTTCATCAACATAAGAAATTTGTATTTCTGACTTTCGAAAAATATCTTCCCTTATTTTAGGGATACTTAAACACCCCTCATTAAATTTCCATTCTTCACCACTCTCTTTTGTAATTTGGGGATTGATAAATACCTTTTTAAAGGTAGCCATTGCAATTTCTTCCTCGGTTTCAGCATCTTCTGAAAATGGAGTTCCATCTACAATAAAAAGTCGAATTGATTTTCCAACTTGGGGCGCTGCCAGTCCAACGCCTTTTGCATTGTACATGGTTTCGAACATATCCGAAATAATTAATTTTAGTTTCGGAAAATCTTTATCGATTTCCTTTGCTACTTTTTTTAAAACAGGATCGCCGTATGCTACAATTGGAAAAATCATTTGCAAATATAAGAAGATGTTTTAAGAAAATTTTGTAGGTTTTAATGAGTTTTTTAATTGGAATGTATTACTTGGCATTGGAGGCCATATAGCTCTGGAGAATAATTGTTGCGCTTATTTGATCCACTAATTCTTTATTCTGTCTTGCTTTCTTTTTTAAGCCTGCGTCAACCATGGTTTGAAATGCCATTTTCGATGTGAATCGCTCATCTATTCTTGCAATTTTTATTGTTGGGAATTTTTTTTTCAACTGTTTTACAAAGGCGTTCACATATTCAGTAGCGTCTGTGGCTTGACCATTTAAATTTTTGGGCTCACCAACAATAATAAGTTCGACAGCTTCTTTTTGTAGGTAGGTTTCCAAATACGTGAGCAAATCTTTAGCATGAACAGTTGTTAGTCCATTTGCAATTATTTGTAAAGGGTCACTTACCGCAATGCCGCATCGTTTTGTTCCGTAGTCTATGGCTAATAATCGTGGCATTTGTTGTTTTAGAGCATCAAAGTTATGCTCCTTAGCCGTATTTTCGTGCTAATTATGGAAAACTTACAATCAACCATTGAATCCGCGTGGAATGATCGCACGTTATTGGCAAATTCAAAAACGCTTGATGCCATCAATTTAGTAATTGAATTGCTTGATAAAGGCAAATTACGTTGCGCTGAACCCCAAGGGGATAATTGGATTGTTAATGATTGGGTAAAAAAGGCGGTCATTTTATATTTTCCTACTCGTAAAATGGAAACTTTTGAAGTAGGTCCTTTGGAATTTCATGATAAAATGGCACTCAAACATAATTACGCTGAACTTGGCGTTCGTGTTGTTCCACATGCTGTTGCGCGTTACGGTGCTTACCTTGCTAAAGGTGTTATATTGATGCCCAGTTATGTGAATATAGGTGCATATGTTGATAGTGGAACAATGGTTGATACTTGGGCTACGGTTGGATCATGTGCTCAAATTGGGAAAGATGTGCATTTGAGTGGTGGAGTTGGAATTGGTGGTGTGTTGGAACCTGTTCAGGCCGCACCTGTCATTATTGAAGACGGATGTTTTGTTGGATCACGTTGCATAGTTGTAGAAGGTATTCGTGTTGGAAAAGAAGCTGTGCTTGGCGCCAATGTAGTATTGACAGCGTCTACTAAAATTATTGATGTGACCGGCGAAAAACCAATTGAATATAAAGGATATGTGCCATCGCGTTCTGTTGTTATCCCTGGTTCCTACACTAAGAAATATGCTGCAGGTGATTACAATGTTCCTTGTGCTTTAATTATTGGTCAGCGAAAAGCAAGCACAGACTTGAAAACATCTTTGAATAATGCGCTTAGAGAATTTGATGTTGCGGTATAATTTTTACACAAAACCTCAATTTGAACTTGAAAAAAATTCTCCTCATACAAACTGCTTATACTGGCGATGTTGTGCTTGCCACACCTGTAGTTGAAAAATTACACCAGTTTTTTCCTGCTGCTAAAATAGATTTTTGTTTGCGAAAGGGAAATCAAGATCTTTTAAAGGGCCATCCATTCATCAACGATGTTTTAGTCTTTGACAAAAAAAATCATAAACTAAAAAATCTTTTTTCGTTGCTTTTTAAAATAAGAAAAAAACGTTACGATCTTGTTGTAAATATGCATCGTTTTGCCTCTTCTGGGCTTCTAACTGGCTTTTCAGGTGCAAGTGAAAAAATAGGTTTTAGCAGCAATCCTCTTTCTTTTTTATTTACAAAAAAAATAAAGCATGAAATTGGATCAGGAAAACATGAAGTAAAACGAAATTTAGAATTGATTGAGCACCTAACCGATACAATTCTGTGTCGACCAAAACTTTATCCTTCCGCTGAAGACCGTAAATTTATTGACGACCTTCAAATTACGGCTCCCTATATTTGTATTGCGCCAACTTCGGTTTGGTTTACCAAACAATGGCCACAAGAACAATGGATAGCACTCATTCAGCTCATTCCTGCATCCATCTCCATTTATTTAATTGGAGGGCCAACTGATTTTGACAGTTGCGAAACTATTTTAAAAATTTCAGCAAGCGCTAATTGTAAAAACCTTGCAGGTCAATTATCTTATTTGCAATCTGCCGCATTAATGGAACAGGCATCAATGAATTATGTAAATGATTCGGCACCCATGCATTTTGCATCGGCTATGAATGCACCTGTAACGGTTATTTATTGTTCTACTGTTCCATCATTTGGATTTGGACCATTATCAGATCGTTTTCGTATTATCGAAACGAAAGAATTTTTAGCGTGTCGCCCTTGCGGACTTCATGGTTATAAAGCATGTCCCCAAATTCATTATCGTTGTGCGCAAACAATAAAAGCATCCAGTGTCTATGAAAATCTTATATTTTAAGATTTAATTTATCGACCTCGAATAAAATCTCAGTTTTCAATTCTTACCTTTGCATTGATATGAAAAAGTACCTTACTCATCCTGTCTTTTTGATTATTGCTGATGAGGCATCGCGACTCAATTTGGACGCGTATGTTATTGGAGGGTTTGTTCGCGATTCAATTTTGGGAAGAGATTGCAAGGATATTGATATTGTAGCAGTGGGTTCTGTAAAGGGTGATAAATCTGTCGGAATTATGTTAGCTGAGGCGGTTGCAAAAAAAATGTCAAAGGAAAATCTTTTTTTAAAAACCGATGTGACCGTTTTTAAAAATTTCGGTACGGCTCAACTCAAACTGCCCGATTGTGAGGTGGAATTTGTGGGTGCTCGCAGGGAATCGTATAGCCGTGATTCTAGAAAGCCCATTGTGGAGGATGGCTCCTTGAAGGATGACCAGGATCGTCGCGATTTTACAATCAATGCCCTTGCAATAAGTTTGGCTAAAAATTCGTACGGACAGTTGTTGGATCCATTTGAAGGACTTTTAGATCTTGAAAGAAAAATTCTTCGTACTCCTTTAAATCCTGACATTACTTATTCTGATGATCCGCTTCGAATGATGCGTGCTATTCGTTTTGCGACGCAATTAAATTTTACTATTGAAAAAATTTCTTTTGATTCAATTGCAAAAAATAAGGAACGTATTACAATTGTATCGAAGGAACGAATCATTGATGAATTAAATAAAATAATAGCTACAGCCATTCCTTCTGTTGGTTTCAAGTTACTTTTTGATTCAGGCCTGCTTCAAATAATTTTTCCTGAATTGTGTTTATTGTATGGCGTAGATGTAATAAAAGGCCATGCTCATAAGGATAATTTTTATCATACCCTGCAGGTGTTGGATAATACATGTAAACGTTCTGATAATATTTGGTTGCGTTGGGCCGCTATCCTTCATGACATTGCAAAACCAGCTACGAAGCGATATGAAGAAGGGCATGGTTGGACTTTTCACGGGCATGAAGATCGTGGAGCTCGTATGGTTCCTAAAATTTTTGCAAATTTGAAATTGCCACTCGATGCAAAAATGAAATATGTACAGAAGTTGGTGCAATTGCATTTACGACCAATAGTACTTGCGGGTGAGCTAGTAACTGATTCTGCAATTAGACGTTTACTTTTTGATGCCGGCGATTCGATTGATGATTTGATGTTGCTTTGTGAAAGTGATATTACATCTAAACAGGAAGATCGTGTAAAACGATATTTGAAAAACTTTGAACTTGTTCGTCAAAAGTTAAAAGAGATTGAAGAGAAGGATAATATCCGTAATTGGCAGCCACCTCTAACTGGGGAAGATATTATGCATGCTTTTAATATTACGCCAACTATTCAAGTTGGAAATATTAAGACTATTATACGTGAAGCTATTTTAGATGGAATAATACCCAATGAAAGAGCTGCTGCTTGGGAATTAATGATTGTTGAAGGGAAAAAGATTGGTCTTGCTATTGCTAAAGGTTTTGAAGTACCCAATCCAATTAAATTAGCTGTTAAAGACCTGCAAGAATAATAATATTGAGGCCATTTGAATTATGCGTATTCCCTCCAATAAAATTAGCGATGTAATCAACTATTTCAGGGAGGAATTGGATGGAATTTATGAGCATGCTGAAATAGAAAAATTCATTCAATTTTGTTTCGAAGATTTTGTGGGGTATTCTCGCACCGATTTGGTTGCAAGCCAAGATAAATTAATCAGCGAAACTGATTTGTTGAAGTTCCATTTTGCTGTCAAAGATTTACGAGGCGGTCGTCCAATTCAATATATTCTTGGTAAGACTTGGTTTTATGGACTGGAATTATTGGTAACTAAAGATGTGTTAATTCCGCGACCTGAAACCGAAGAATTAGTACGCTTAATAATTGATAGCACGATTGCTAACAAAGAAAGTTTTTCTATTCTTGACATCGGAACAGGTAGTGGATGCATTGCAATTTCATTAAAAAAAAATCTTCCTCGTTGTCATGTATATGCCTTAGATGTTTCAGTTGAAGCATTGAACGTAGCCAAGCAGAATGCAATTAAAAACGATTGCGATATACATTTTATTTTAGCTGACGTTTTGGAGCAGGATTTCATTTCAAAAATACCTTCTTGTAGTATCATTGTAAGTAATCCACCCTATGTAAAGAAAGGGGAGGGAATGGGTATGCCTAAAAATGTGATTGATCATGAGCCCCATATTGCTTTGTTTGTGCCGGATGACAATCCACTGCTTTTTTTTAAGCAAATATCAAAAATTGCCAACTTAAAATTAAAACAAGGGGGGGCGGTTTATGTAGAACTGAATGAGGCACTCGGAATTGAAACTGCAATTTTATTTCAACAACAAGGATTTAAAGATGTTCAATTGTTGCAAGACATGCAGGGTAAAGACCGAATGATTAAAGCCACTTTATAAATTGTATCTTGTGAAAAGAAAATGAAGATATCTGTAATTACAATTTCTTTTAATAGTGCCAATACAATCGAAGATACGATTCAATCTGTTTTGTCGCAGAATTATTCAGCTATCGAATATATAATTGTGGATGCTGCCTCTACGGATGGCACATTAAATATTGTAGAAAAGTACAAATCTAAAATTTCAAAAGTTATTTCTGAAAAAGACGATGGTATTTATTTTGCATTGAATAAAGGTATTAGCATGGCTACTGGAGATGTAATCGCATTTATTCATGCGGATGATTTTTATGCTTCAGAAACTGTTCTTTCTTCCGTTATGAAATTATTTTATGATGAAAATGTTGAAAGTGTTTATGGTGATTTGAATTATGTTGATCGATTAGATACTTCAAAAGTTTTACGTAATTGGAAATCCGGAGCCTATAAAACAGATTCGTTTCTTGATGGTTGGATGCCACCTCATCCTGCTTTTTTTCTTAAAAAAGTTTGTTATGAAAAATTCGGTGCGTATAATACTTCTTTTAGATTAGCAGCAGATTATGAGTTGATGTTGCGAATGCTTTACAAAAATAAAATAACTACACATTATATTCCAGAGGTGCTTGTTAAAATGCGAACCGGTGGTATGAGTAATGTTTCAATTAGTAATAGAATTACAGCGAATAGAGAAGATCGCCGTGCTTGGAAAGTTAATGGATTGAAACCAGGAATATTTACTTTAATCAAAAAACCACTTTCAAAAATTAATCAGTTCTTGTAATTTTTTAATAAAATTTTCTGACTGATTAAAGCGTTTGTTTAAAGAAAATATTTTTAAAAAAATTCTAAGCTTAGAATTTAGCACGCACTTTACGATGTTTGCTTTTCCCCTTTTTAAACAGGGAGCTGTAGCGTGATTTGTAAAGTGAACTTTTTCCTCGTAGCACATAACTTAATTCTATTGTGCTTGTCAAATACGAGTCGTTGTGACTAGAGTCTCCTCTTTTGTTGAAATGAGGTTTTCCTTCTACAATAGAAGTTCCATAACCAAAATTGTTTCCCCAGCCCGGCTCTGAAGGTGTTAGCGATGCTCCATAAGCATTTGCTGCAGCATGGTTTGTTCTGTCGGCTAGCGCTACGGATAATGGATTACTAAAAGTTGATGGGTCAGCATAATTAGAGCTTACATCATCTAAATAATCTGTAAAGGTTGTAACCCATGTAAAGTTCCAACCTATTCTGTAATTTTTATTAATTGTAAAGTTGAATCCAATTTCAGCAGGTATGGCAACAGTGAATTTTTTATAGGCGTAACCTTCTGTCATTAATGGTCTAAGTTCAACCCAAGATCCTTGATAAAATGCTTTAGGATTATGATACAAAGCCCCAACACCAAGTCCTATAAATGCTTTGAAGCTATCTTTATAACGATATGTATTTCCAAGGTCAGTCTCTTCATAAAAGTTAAATTGACACATAGCATTCATATTGAAAGTCTGATTTCTAAAGCTTAAATTTCGGTAATGTCGCGCTGGGTTTGTGGTTAAGCTATCAGCACCACGAAGGCAAGCGTAATCAACACCCGCTTTAATTGTGAACATTCTACCGATTTTGTAACGGGCAAAAACTTTTCCGGCCAGTTGTGTTTGCTTAAATTTTAAATCGGAAACAAAATCGCGGCGAGTGAGTTCTTTTCCGCCCATATCGCCCAGTGGATTTGCCGCACCAATTCCAATACCAAAATCCCAATTGTATTGGGAGAAAGAGCAGATTGGTGCTAGTGTGATAAAGGCAAGCAGGATAAGTTTGCGCATAGAAGCAGTTTTTTACCTAAAACTTAAACACGAAATTACGATTTTTCAATCAAAAAAACAAAGGATAGGGGTTTTAAAGGTTAAATAGCGTGAAAATTGGAATGTTTCAATTTTCACGCTATTTATTGATTTAATGCTACTTTATTCTTTGATCACCTTAAATGTCTGTTTCAAATTGTCTCCAATGTTCAACATATAAACACCAGACGATAAATTTCCCAATTCAATGATGGTATTTTCAGAGATAATTTTACCTGTTAATATCACTTTACCTGCGTTGTCAAACACAGTGTAAACAGCACCCAATAAAGATGCATCAGCTTTTACATTGATTTCATTTGTTGCTGGATTTGGGTAAACAGAAAATAAATTTCCATTAGAAATTTCATTTATTCCGACACATGCATTTACTTGAACATTTACGCTGTCCATTCCTTCGCATCCATTGACATCGGTATAGGAATATACTGCTGATTGTAAACCAAGTCCCGCCGCAGTTGGGCTAAACAATAAACCATTTAC
>Ga0208960_1000026_pt1 | contig 82204 bp, 66 predicted proteins | sample GreLakmeON33MSRF_FD_187703 | JGI IMG/M metagenome (GOLD analysis project Ga0208960, IMG submission 187703) | Freshwater lentic microbial communities from great Laurentian Lakes, MI, USA - Great Lakes metaG ON33MSRF (SPAdes) | ecosystem: Environmental > Aquatic > Freshwater > Lake | place: Great... | reverse complement strand
CAACCGAACAGACGAGGGCGAAAATGATGCGCTCGGAAACGGACATGGTTAATCGACTGGGGCTGGCGAAGCGGCATTCAACGCGAATGCTATTTCAGCTTTGTAAACAGCGAAGCGGAGTCCGTGGCGGAACTCAGAAACCGCTGGCCGTGGTGGAAGTCATCCGGATGAACATCTTCGGCGTGTCGAGTTGGGAAGTCCGAAACGCTGGCTGGTTGGTGATCTGCATGATGTAGTTGTTGGCCACGTAATCCACCGGGAACGGCAGGCTGCCGTGCATCTGCGCGGTGTCGAAATGCCCGGGACACTTGTAGATCGTCGGATTGTTACCCAGATACGGCAGCAGCAATTGGAACCAGACGTTGGGCAGTGCGAGTTGTGCATTCTCCGCCGAGGAGCCGGAGACGTAACGTTCATCGAAGTCGCTCGCGTATACGGCCAGACCGAGCGCCATCTGCTTGTGGCTGTTCAGGCATTTGATGGCGTGCGCCTTCGCCTTCGCCTTCGACAGTGCCGGCAAGAGCATCCCCGCCAGGATCGCGATGATGGCGATGACGACGAGCAGTTCGATCAGGGTGAAGCCGGCGGCGCGAAGGCGGGCGTTGGGGTTTTCATGTGGGCAGCGCGCGTTCGACGGGGCATGCCCTGAAACGGTTCACCCGTGCCGGCGCACTTGCAGTCGCCGCTCGGCTGGTCAACGCGGCGTGTCGGACGGCGACTGCAAGTCGCCGGTCCAGCACGCTGTCACACCCGCCCCTTCACCAACGACTCCACCACGGAGGGGTCCGCCAGCGTGCTGATGTCGCCGAGGTTGTCCAATTCGTTCTCGGCGATCTTGCGCAGGATGCGGCGCATGATTTTACCGGAGCGCGTCTTGGGCAGGCCTTCGGTGAACTGGATTTTCTCCGGGCTCGCGTGCGGGCCGAGGATGTCGCGGACCTTGAGGTTGATTTCCTTCTTCACCGTGTCGCTGGGCGTCTGGCCGGTGCGCAGGGTGACGAAGGCGTAGATGGCCTGGCCCTTGATGTCGTGCGGGAAGCCGACCACTGCCGCCTCGGCCACCGACGGGTGCGCGCCGATCGCGCCTTCGACTTCTGCGGTGCCGATGTTGTGGCCGGACACGATGAGGATGTCGTCCACGCGGCCGGTGATCCAATAGTAACCGTCCTTGTCGCGCCACGCGCCGTCGCCGGTGAAATACATGCCGGGGAAACGCTTGAAGTAGGTGTCCACGAAGCGCGGGTGGTCGCCGAAGACGGTGCGCATCTGGCCGGGCCAGCCGGGCTTGAGGCAGAGGTTGCCGCGCACGTCGTTGCCGAGGAGTTCGTTGCCTTGGTCATCCACGATGGCGGGCTGCACGCCGGGCAGCGGGAATGTCGCGGAGCCGGGCTTGGTGGGCGTCGCGCCGGGCAGCGGGGTGATGAGGATGCCGCCGGTCTCGGTCTGCCACCAAGTGTCAATGACGGGGGAGCGTTCCTTGCCGATGACTTTGAAATACCAGTTCCACTCCGGCTCCTTGATGGGTTCACCCACGGTGCCGAGCAGGCGAAGGGAGCTGAGGTCGTGCGCGTTGGGCCAGGTGTCGCCCTCTTTCATCAAGGCGCGCAACGCGGTGGGCGCGGTGTAGAAGAGGTTGACCTTGTGCTTGGCGATGACTTGCCAGAAGCGCCCGTAGTCCGGGTAGTTGGGCACGCCCTCGAACATGACGATGGTCGCGCGGTTCGCGAGCGGGCCGTAGATGAGATAGGAGTGGCCGGTGATCCAGCCCACGTCCGCCGTGCACCAGAAGATGTCGCCGGGCTGGTAATCGAAGACGTAGTGGTGCGTGTAAGCTGCGTAGGTGAGGTAGCCGCCGGTGGTGTGGAGGACGCCCTTGGGTTTCCCGGTGGAACCGCTGGTGTAGAGGATGAAGAGCGGGTCTTCCGCATCCATGACCTCGGGCGCGCAAACCGGCGCGGCGGCGGCGAGCGCGTCGTGCCACCAGACATCGCGGCCGGGCTGCATCTCGACGGGCGCGCCAGTGCGGCGGACGACGAGGATTTTCTCCACGGAAGGGGTGCGATGGGCGGCCTTGTCGGCGTTGGCCTTCATCGGGATATCGTGCTTCATCCCGCGCACACCGGTGTCCTGCGTGATGATGGCTTTGCAGGAGGAGTCGTTGATGCGCGTGACCAGCGCGTCCGCCGAGAACGCACCGAAGACGACCGAGTGCACTGCGCCGATGCGCGCGCACGCGAGCACGGCGACGGCCAGCTCGGGAATCATCTGCAGGTAGATGCACACGCGGTCGCCCTTGCGGACGCCGAGGGCTTTGAGGGCGTTCGCGGCGCGTTGCACTTGGTCGTAAAGATCGCAGTAGGAGATGCGGCGCGTCTCGCTGGGGTCGTTGCCCTCCCAGATGAAGGCAGTCACATCGCCGTGGCCGGCGGCGACGTGGCGGTCCACGCAGTTGTAAGACGCGTTCAACTTTCCCCCGAGATACCACTGGATGCTGACGGGCTCCTGATAGTTGACGGCGGAGACTTGGTTCCACTTTTGAACCCAATCGAGCCGGTTCGCCTGCTCGGTCCAGAAACCGTCGGGATCTTTCAGCGAGCGTTCGTAGAGAGCACGGTATTCGTCGAGCGACTTGACGTGCGCGCGCGCGGAGACGTCCGGGTGCGGATGGAAAACAGCGGTGGGAACAAGATTGTGGCTCATGCGTGTGTGGCGAAAAGTGTGCGCATCTTAGGAACGAGCCGCGCAGCGTCAACCTGCGAAAGCGGCGGAGCGAGCGTCACTCGTCCGGCGAGGAGGAATCTGGCGTTGTGTCTCATCCTAGCTGGAGGAACACGGCGACCCGCGGTTCGATGGCTGGCCTTGCTGGGAGAACGCCGGCTTGACTCGCGCCCCGTTCGCGCCGCAGATACGTGCATGATTCATGTCATTGCGACTATCGAAGTTCAGCCCGGCCAGCGGGCCGCCTTTCTCCATGAGTTCCACGCCCTCATGCCGCTGGTTCACGCCGAGCACGGCTGCATCGAATACGCACCCGCCGTGGACTGCCCCACGAGCATCCCCGTGCAAGCCCGCTGCGGCGACGACGCGGTGGTTGTCATCGAGCAGTGGTCGGATGTCGGCGCGCTCGAAGCCCACCTCAAAGCCCCGCACATGGCCGACTATCGCGTGAAGGTGAAACCGTTCGTGAAGAGCGTGACGCTGCGCGTGCTGGAACCGGCGTGAACACTGAATACTTCTTCCAGAACCGTAACCTTACCCTCCGCTCCCACCGTCTCCCTTCTCATCCGCCGCGTTGCCGCGTGGCGGGTTGTTGAAACCATGTTGCACCGACCTTTCGCGATGACCCTCCGCAGCGCCGCACTTTTCTCTGCCAGTGCCTGTCTCCTCGCGGCCGCCGCAGTCGTCACTGCCGCTGATAAACCGACGGAGAAGATTTCCCCCGACCAGCTCGCGTTCTTCGAGAAGAAGATTCGCCCAGTGCTCGTGGCCAAGTGCTACAAGTGCCATTCCGCCGAGTCTGAGAAAGTCAAAGGTGGCCTCTTGCTCGACACGCGCGAGGGCATCCGCACGGGCGGCGCGACTGGTCACGCCGTCGAGCCGGGCGACCTCAAAGGCAGCCTGCTCATCGCGGCCATTCGCGGTGAGAAGAAGGACCTGCTCATGCCGCCAAAGGAGAAGCTCCCGCCCGAGGTCATCGCGGACTTCGAGAAATGGGTGCTCATGGGCGCGCCCGATCCCCGCGACGGCAAGGCCAAGCTCGCCAAGAAGCCCGACCTCGCGGACGGCAAGAACTTCTGGGCCTTCCAGCCGGTCAAGCCCATCGCCGCGCCGAAGGTGAAGGACACGAAGTGGCCCACGACTGAGCTCGACCGCTTCGTGCTCGCGAAGCTGGAGGAGCACAAGCTCAAGCCCGTGGCCGATGCGGACGCGCACACGCTCATCCGCCGGCTCTACTTCGACCTCATCGGCCTGCCGCCTGCGCCGGAGCAAGTTGCGGCGTTCGTGAAGGACTGCGGTTCGCCCGCGCCCCATTCCGCATTCCGCATTCCGCATTCCGCATTGGAGAAGGTCGTTGACCAACTGCTCGCCTCCCCGCAGTTCGGCGAGCGCTGGGGCCGGCACTGGCTGGACCTGGCCCGCTACGCGGAGTCAACGGGCAAGGAGCGCAACTACGCATTCACCGAGGCGTGGCGTTACCGCGACTACGTCATCGCATCCTTCAACGCGGACAAGCCCTACGACCGCTTCCTCCGCGAGCAGGTGGCTGGTGATCTCTTGCCCGCGAAGGACGCCACGCAGCGCAACGAGCTGCTCATCGCCACCGGCTTCCTCGCCATCGGCCCGAAAGGTCTGAACGAGAAGAACCGCGACCAGTTCATCATGGACAACGTGGACGAGCAGATTGACGTGACCACGCGCGCCGCGCTCGGTCTGACCGTGAGCTGCGCGCGCTGCCACGACCATAAGTTCGACCCCATCACGCAGCGCGACTACTACGCAGTGGCCGGCATCTTCAAGAGCACCGAGACGCACTTCGGCGTCGGTGGCGGCGAGAAGGGCAAGAACCGCCAGCCTTCGACCCACGTCCCGCTCGTAAAGTCCTTCACCCCGCCGCCGCCGCTCGCGCAGTCCGCGGCACCGGTGCAGGTCGCATCCGCGTCCGGCGGCAAGTTTACGCCTGAGATGGAGGCGAGCTTGAAGAAATTCGTCGAAGGAAACCCCCGGCTGGCGACGCGATTCCAGGGCATGAGCGAGGCGGAAAAGGTCGCGGCTTTTGAGCGCTTGCGGGGAAATCCCAAGGCCGCCGTCAAGGTCGGCAAGCCCGCAAAGAACGCCTCGAAGTATCCCGCGACACCCGCCGCCCCGAAGGCCCTCGGCGAACCCAGCGGCGAATGGGCCATGGCCGTACTCGACGGCAAGCCCGCTGATTGTCCCATCTACATTCGCGGCGAGCTGGAGGAGAAAGGGCCCATCGTCCCGCGCGGCTTCGTGACGGTGCTCGGCGCGACCGGGCCGGCGAATATTGCGCCCGGCCAGAGCGGTCGGCTCGAGCTCGCCACTTGGCTCACCAGCCCCGAGAACCCGCTCACCGCCCGCGTGATGGCCAACCGCGTCTGGCAGCATCTCTTCGGTGAAGGTATCGTGAGCACGCCCGACAACTTCGGCGCGACCGGCGAACGCCCGACGCATCCCGAGCTGCTCGACTACCTCGCAGCCCGCCTCGTCGCAAACGGCTGGTCCGTGAAGAAACTTGTCCGCGAAGTTGTCCTCAGCCGCACTTACCAACTCAGCAGCGCGAGCGATGCGAAGAACTTTGCCGCCGACCCGGACAACAACTTCTTCTGGCGCTCCAACCAGCGGCGGCTCGACGCCGAGTCCATTCGCGATGGCATCCTCGCCGTCAGCGGCCGGCTCGATCTCAAAGCCCCGGTCGGTTCACCACTCAGCGGCTTGAGCGACACCGACCTCGGCCGCGGCGCCCGCACCGCCCTCAAGGGTGACGCGCACCACCGCAGTGTTTACCTGCCCATCGTCCGCGACATGCTGCCCGAGGCGCTGGACCTCTTTGACTTCGCCGAGCCCAGCCTCGTCGTCGCCGCGCGCGAGGTGACCACCGTGCCGTCGCAGGCGCTCTACATGTTGAACAGCCCGTTCATCCGAGAGAATGCCGCCGCGTTCGCAAAACGCTTCCAAGGCACCAGCGCCGACCCGAAGGAACGCATCAACGCGGCCTACCTCACCGCGCTCTCCCGTCCGCCCACCGCCGCCGAAGTGACGCGCGCGGAAGGCTACTTGAAGACGCACGCTGCCGAGCGCGGCGGCTCGCCCGAAACCGCGTTGACAACTTTCTGCCAGGCTCTGTTTGCTTCCGCTGAGTTCCGCTACATCAAGTAAGTCTATGAACACGAACCGTCCCTTCGACTGCCATCAAGTCCAGCCGCTCGCGCTCACGCGCCGCGCCATGCTCCAGAGCGTCTCCGCCGGCTTCGGCTACCTCGCGTTTGCCGGCCTCAGCGCGCAGGCCGCCGCCGGATATCAAAGCCCCTCGCTGCCGAAGGCGCCGCATTTCCCCGCGCGCGCCAAACGCGTCATCTTCCTCGCCATGCAAGGCGGGCCGTCGCACCTCGACACGTTCGATTACAAGCCCAAGCTCATCGCCGACGCCGGGAAGCCCGGCGACAAGGGCAAGCTCGTCGCCCCCGTCGCCGAGTTCAAACAACGCGGTCAGAGCGGCCTGTGGATTTCCGATGCCTTCCCGCAAGTCGCCCAGCACGCGGATGAGCTGTGCCTGTTGCGCGGCATGCACACGGACATCCCGAACCACCCGCAAGCCTTCGTGCAGCTCCACACCGGCAGCGCGCGCTTCGTGCGTCCGTCGCTCGGCGCGTGGACGCTCTACGGCCTCGGCACGGAGAATCAGAATTTACCCGGCTACATGACCATCGCCGCGCCCATCGCGCTCGGCGGCGCGCAGAACTACGGCAGTGCCTTCCTCCCCGCGTCCTTCCAAGGCACGCGCATGGACGCCCCGCCCAGCACCGGCCCGGTCGCCAAGAAGGCCGGCAAGAACGACACCGGGATGGACCAAGGCATTGGCAACATCCGCAATACGCACCTTTCCGCAGATGCCCAGCGCGCGCAGCTCGACCTCGTGCAGTCCATGAACCGCGATTTGCTCGCCACCGCGGGCGCGAACCCGGAGGTCGAAGGCATCATCGAATCCTACGAACTGGCCTTCCGCATGCAGACCGAGGCCCCCAAGGTGATGGACCTGAGCAAGGAATCCGCCGCCACGCTCAAGGCCTACGGCATCGGCCAGGGCGGCACGGACAATTTCGGCAAGCAGTGCCTCATGGCGCGCCGGCTCGCCGAGGCAGGCGTGCGCTTCATCGAGGTCTGCCATCAGGGCTGGGACCATCACAGCGGCTTGAAGGGCCGCATCGCTTCCAGTTGCGCCGCCGTGGACCAACCCATCGCCGCCCTGCTCGCTGACCTCAAGCAACGCGACCTGCTCAAGGACACGCTCGTCATCTGGGGCGGTGAGTTCGGTCGCACGCCCGGCAACGGCGGCGCCGACGGCCGCGGCCACAACGCCAAGGGCTACTCCATGTGGCTCGCGGGCGGCGGCATCAAGCCCGGTATCTCCTACGGTGCCACCGACGACCACGGGGGCAAAGCCGTCGAAGACAAGACCCACGTCCACGACCTGCACGCCATCGTCCTGCACCTCCTCGGCTTGGACCACGAGAAGCTCACCTACCGCTACGCCGGCCGCGACTTCCGCCTGACGGACGTCTACGGCTCGGTGCCGAAGGCGATTCTCGCGTGATTCTGGCTTTGCGTCGGCGGTCTGTGACCGCCAATGCCCGACCGACTGCGCGGCTGGAGGGATGCTCCAACCCGCTTGTTCTGGTCTGGCCAAGGAAAATTTTCTGGAACATCGTTGGCCTGCGTCGCGTCGAAGACACGGCCTAAAAATGACCTCCTTAAAATCCATCGCGAAGCGAGTGCTGGTGTGCGGCGCTGTCGGCATGTCGCTGTCCGCACCGGCACAGACCCAGCCTGATGGCGTCGAGTTTTTCGAGAAGAAGATTCGCCCGCTGCTGGCCGAGCATTGCTACGAATGCCACAGCGCGGGCAAGAAGACGAAGGGCGGCCTTGCCCTCGACTCCCGCGAAGGTTGGATGAAGGGCGGCGATTCTGGCCCGGCGCTCGTTCCCGGTGAACTCGACGCCAGCCGACTCATCACCGCCGTGCGCTACCAGGACAAGGAGTTCCGCATGCCGCCGAAGCGGAAGCTCTCCGACGCGCAAATTGCCGACTTCGAGGCGTGGGTGAAAATGGGTGCGCCCGACCCGCGCACGGGCGGCGCGACGCTCGTGAAGAAGGAAATCAACATCGCCGAGGGCCGGAAGCACTGGGCGTATCAGCTCCCGCAGAAGCAAACTCTGCCCACCGTGAAGGACGCCGCCTGGCCGCGCACGGACCTCGACCGTTTCCTCCTCGCGAAGCTGGAAGCCAAGAACCTTCACCCCTCCGCCGACGCCGACCCCGTCACGCTCGTCCGTCGCCTTTACTTCGACCTCCTCGGCCTCCCGCCAACGCCCGAGCAGATAGACGCGTTCGTGCGCGACTTCTCACTTTCTCACTCTCCCACTCTCACACCTGCTGCGGCCAAGGCAGGTGAGCAGGCGGGAAAGCGGGAAAGTGAGAACGGTGCGGTCGTGCGGCTCGTGGATTCCCTGCTCGCCTCCCCGCACTTCGGCGAGCGTTGGGGCCGGCACTGGCTGGACGTGGTGCGTTACGCCGAGTCGCTCACGCTGCGCGGCTTCGTGATGAAGGAGGCTTGGCGCTACCGCGACTACGTCATCACCAGCTTCAACGCGGACAAGCCCTACGACCGCTTCCTCCGCGAGCAGGTCGCCGGCGATTTGCTCCCGCACAGCTCCATCCCCCAGCGTCAGCAGCAGCTCGTCGCCACGACGTTCCTCACGCTCGGCAACACGAACCTCGAAGAGCAGGAGAAGAAGCAGCTCGAAATGGATGTGGTGGACGAACAGCTCGACACGATGGGCAAGGCCTTCCTCGGCCAGACCATCGGCTGCGCCCGCTGCCACGACCACAAGTTCGACCCCATCCCCACGCGCGATTACTACGCGCTCGCCGGCATCTTCAAGAGTTCCAAGACGCTGGAGCACTCCAACGTGAGCAAGTGGCTGGAGTTTCCGCTGCCCATGCCGCCCGGCGAGGACAAGCAATTCGCCGCGCACGACCAGACCGTCGCGAAACTCACCGCTAGCATCAAGGCCGCGAAGGAGTCGGCGAACACGGCGGTCGCGAAGAAGGCCACGCTGCCCAGCGGCGCGCTCGCGGCGAAGGTGCTCGCGGGCATCGTCGTGGACGATGAGCAGGCGAAGCGGGTGGGCAGTTGGACCGGGTCAAGCTCGACGAAGACCTTCATCGGCGAGGGCTACCTGCACGATGCCAACGAAGGCAAAGGCGAGAAGTCGCTGACCTTCCAGCCGGAGCTATTGCGCGCCGGCAAATACGAAATCCGCCTCGCCTACAGCCCCGGCGCCGGGCGGGCCAAGAACACGCCGGTGACCATTTTCAATGCGGACGGCGAGACCACCGTGCGCGTGGACCAGTCGGTGACCCCGCCCATCGAGGGCCGCTTCGTATCGCTCGGACAGTTCCGCTTCGAGCAGAACGGCGCGGGCTTCGTCCTCGTCGGCACCGACGGCACCAAGGGCGTCGTGACCGCCGACGCCGTGCAGTTCGTCCCGGTGGAGAAGCTGGCCGAGGTCGCCACCGCCACCACCGACGCGGGCAAGAAGGACAAAGCCAGCGACCCCGAGAACGTGAAGAAGCTGGAAGCCGAACTGAAGAAGCTCGAAGCGAGCGGCCCGAAGCGTCCGATGTTCATGTCCGTGAAGGAGGAGAACGCGGGCGACGTGCAGATTCACGTGCGCGGCAGCGTGAACAACCTTGGCGCGAAGGCCCCGCGCGGTTTCCTGCAAGTCGCCAGCTACGGTGCGGCTCCGAAGATTGCCGAGAAGGAGAGCGGCCGCCGCGAGCTCGGCGACTGGCTCGCCAGCCGCGACAACCCGCTGACCGCCCGCGTCTTCGTGAACCGCACTTGGACCTGGCTCTTCGGCACCGGCCTGGTCCGCAGCCCGGACAACTTCGGCACCACCGGCGACGCGCCCACGCACCCCGAGCTGCTCGACCACTTGGCCGTGCGGTTCATGGACGGCGGCTGGTCGGTGAAGCAGCTCGTGCGGGAAATAGTTTTGAGCCGCGCGTATCAGCAGGCTTCAGTAATTCCGAATTCCGCAATTCCGAATTCCGCCGACCCTGAGAACAAACTCTTCTGGCGCGCGAACCGCCGCAAACTCGACGCCGAGGCCATCCGCGACACCGTGCTCCAAGTCAGCGGTCAGCTCGACCTCGCGCAAGGCGGCTCGCTCCTGAAGCCCGGCACCAGCGCCGACTACAACTACAAGCACACCGACACGCGCCGCAGCGTCTATTCGCCCGTGCTGCGCAACTCGCTGCCCGAGCTGTTCGAGGCCTTCGACTTCGCCGACCCCAGCCTCGTCGTCGGCCAGCGCAGCGACAGCACCGTCGCCCCGCAGGCGCTCTTCATGATGAACCACCCGTGGGTGATGGACCAGTCGCAGTCCGCTGCTGGGAAGTTGCTGGGTGAGCAACTCGCCGACGACCGCACCCGTGTCGCCCGCGCCTACCGCCTCGTCTTGGGCCGCGTGCCCACGGACGGCGAGGTCACCCTCGCGCTGAAATTTCTCCCCGCCGAGTCGGCCACGACCGAGCCGGTAAAGCGCACCGAAGCTTGGGGCCGCTTCTACCAAGCCCTCTTCGCGTCCGTGGATTTCCGCTACTTGAACTGAAGCCCCCGCTATTAAGCTCCGCCAAAGTCAATTTCCCATGAACCCCCCGCTCCCCCTCACCCGCCGCCACGCGCTCCAATCCCTCGCCTGCGGCTTCGGCTCGCTCGCCTTCGCGGGCATGACCGCCCAGCGCGCCAGCGCCGCCGCGAACCCCCTCGCCCCGCGCCAGCCGCACCACGAGCCGCGCGCCAAGAGCGTCATCTTCCTCTTCATGCAGGGCGGCGTCAGCCACGTGGACTCGTTTGACTACAAGCCCATCCTCACGGAGAAGGACGGCCAGCTCATGGCCTTCAACGACGCGCGCAAAATCGCCAACTCCGGCAAGCGCGAAGAGTCCTCCCAGCGCGTGATGAAGCCCCTCTGGAAGTTCAACCAACACGGCCAGACCGGCCGCTGGGGCAGCGAACTCTTCCCCGAGATGGCCCGCCACACCGACGACCTCACCTTCATCCACTCGATGCACACCGAAGGCATCGCGCACGGGCCGGCCACGCTTTTCCTGCACTGCGGCGCGACGCAATTCATCCGCCCGAGCATGGGCTCGTGGGTCAGCTACGGCCTCGGCACGGCGAACGAGAACTTGCCTGCGTTCGTCAGCCTCAGCCCGAGCGCTGGCAACGGCGGCCCGCGCAATTACGGCAACGCCTTCCTCCCGCCCGTCTTCCAAGGCACCGGCATCGGCAAGGCCGGCACGCCCATCCTCGAGGCCACCATCCGCAACCTCACCAACCCCAAGCTCACCCCCGCCGAACAGCGTCGCAGCTTTGACTTCCTCCAGGAACTCAACGCCGAGCAGCTCAAGAAATCTCCCGGCGATGCCGAGTTGGAAGCCGTCCTCGCCAGCTACGAGCTCGCGTGGCGCATGCAGAACAACGCGCCCGACACGCTCGACCTCGCGAAGGAAACCGACGCCACGAAGAAGCTCTACGGCATCGGCGACGCCAAGACCGACAACTTCGGTCGCCAATGCCTCATGGCCCGCCGCCTCGTCGAGTCCGGTGTGCGCTACATCCAGGTCACCTACGGCGACAACACGGCCAACCCCGCCTGGGACCAGCACTCCAACATGCCCAAGCACAAGGACCACGCGCTGGCCGTGGACAAACCCATCGCCGGCCTCCTGCAAGACCTGAAAGCCCGCGGCCTCCTCGAAGACACCATCGTCTGGTGGGGTGGCGAGTTTGGCCGCACGCCCTACGCGGAGAAGAACGGCACCGGTCGCGACCACAACGCCGGCGGCTTCACCGTCTGGCTCGCGGGCGGCGGCTTCAAGCCCGGCGTCAGCTACGGCGCGACCGATGAGTTCGGCCACCTCGCCGTCGAGAACAAGGTCCACATGCACGACCTCCACGCCACCATTCTCCACCAGCTCGGTCTGGACCACGAGAAGCTCACCCACCGCTTCGACGGCCGCGACTACCGCCTCACCGACGTGCATGGCCATGTGGTGAAGGAAGTCTTGGCGTAGCCGCCGAGGTCAGGAGTCGGTCTCGACACCACGGGTCGCCCGAGGAATCAGCCTCCTGAACTCGGCGGCTACACTTCCCGCTCGCCGCCTGCGAAGGCTCCGCTACGCTGCGTTCGTGCGGCTCCCCTTGAACATCCTCAGCGCGGCGCTCCTGTGCACTCTCACCCAGCGCTCGCCCGCCCAAGCGCCCCCGAAGTCTGCTGCCCCCGCCGTCGTCGCAGCCCACGACCCCGCAGACATCCCCTTTCGCCGCGCGCCGATGGCGCAGTCCAGCCGCAGCATCGTCGTGCCGCTGGCGACGAATCTTCACCTCGCCTTCGATGCGCAGCTCCTCCGCACCCACACCGTCTGGCAGGGCGATTCGCTCAATCTCTTCGGCCCGCCCTACACCGGCACCGCGACGCGCTTCGTGTGCGACTTCACCGGCCCGCGCCTCTGGGGCAGCCTCGCGCGCAACCCGTGGACGTTCGACGCCGTCGCGGCGGACACGGACGGCCCGCTCACGCGCTTCAAGGGCCACAGCACCCTCGGCGGCGCGCACGCCTTCGTGTATGAGCTTTACCCGCCCGGCGATTCGCACGTCCCCGTCATCGAATCGCCCCGGCTGGAGCAGGTAGGCGGGCAGCACGTCATCATCCGGCGGTTCGAAGTCGGCCCGCTCGCGCGCCGCGTCCGGCTCAACGCGCACGATGAACCCGGCGACCCGGTGAACATCTTCGGCGTCGCCGGCGCGCAAGGCATCCGCACGCCGGCGGGTGTGCTCGTGTCCGTGCTTCGCGGCTTGCCGAGCGGCAACTTCCTCCCGCTCGTCACCAGCACGCCGGTCACGGAAGTGCTCAACAGCGAGCGCGACGGCAAGGGGCCTTCGTCCGCGCTCGTCACCAACGTCGTTGCCGGCCGCAAGGTCACGCTGCGCGTCGGCATTCCACCGAACGAGCAATCGCAGACCTTTGAAATCGCCTCCGCCGTCGTCGCGGACTTGAACGCCGCCAGCGCGCTCGCGAAGCAACTTGCCGGGCCAGTCAAGCCGCTGCCTGCTCCTCCGCACCTCACCAACGCCGCAGCCGTCTTCCTCCCGGACCCAACCTTCACCGACAAGCCTGGCGGCGATGAGTTCTACAGCGTCGAGCATTTCCCCGTGCCGAAGGACATCAAGCTCACCGTCGCGGGCATGGATTTCCTGCCGGACGGCAATCTCGCCATCGCGACCTATCAGGGCGAGGTCTTCATCGTCGAGGGCGCGACCGGCGACGCGAAGGCCGCGAAGTGGCGGCGGTTCGCGCGCGGCCTGAACGAGCCGGGCGGCCTGCGCGTGGTGGATGGCGCGATTTACGTCATGCAGAAGTGCGAGCTGACGCGTTTGCGCGATGCGGACGGCGACGGCGTGGCGGATGTCTTCGAGTGCGTGAGCGACGCGTGGGGCTACACGGGCAACTACCATTCCTTCGCCACCGGCCCGCTCGTGGACGAGAGCGGCCTCCTCGGCGTGCTCATCACCGGCCACCGCGCGATGCGCGAAATCCCCGCGATGGGCTGGTGCCTGAAGATTACCCCGCACCCGGCGAACACCGGCGCAATTCCCTTCACGGACGTGTGGCGCACGGACCCGTTCGCGTCCGGCCTGCGCGTGCCCAATGGCTTCGGCGAATTTCGTGGCGACCTCTTCATGACCGACAACCAGGGCCACTGGATTGCGGCGAACAAGCTGAACCATCTTCAGCTCACGAACTTCTACGGCCACCCCAGTTCGTCGCCATCGCCGCCCGCGCACTTCGACGGCGACCCGAACTTCACTCCGCCCGCCGTGTGGTTTCCCTACGCGTGGGTGCGCTCCGCGAGCGGCCTCGCGACGGTCGGCGACTTCCGCTTCGGGCCGTTCGGCGGACAGATGCTCGTGGGCGAGTTTCAGAACGCCGCCGTCTTCCGCGTCGCGCTGGAGAAGGTGAACGGCCAGTGGCAGGGCGCGGTGATGCCGTTCGTGAAGGGCTTCGCGTCCGGCGTGAACCGCCTCGCCTACGGGCCGGACTCGCGGCTCTACGTGGGCGGGCTGAGCTTCGGGCACTGGACGAGCAGCGCGCCGCAGCCGCACTCGCTGGACCGCGTGAAGTTCTCCGGCCGCGTGCCCTTCGAGTTCAAGACCGTGGCCGCGCGCACGAACGGCTTCGAGATCGCCTTCACGCAACCTGTGGACGCCCCACTTGCGGGCAACGCCGAGAACTGGGACGCGACGCAATACACCTACGCCTACGACGGCCAGCACAACGCGCCCGAGAAAGACCGCGACGAGAAAATCCCCGGCCCGCCCGTGCGCGTGCTCAAGGCCGAGGTCGCCGCTGACAAGCTCACCGTGCGCCTGACGCTCGAAGGCCTGAAACCCCGCCACGTCATCATGCTCCGCGCGTTGGGCTTGAAGGGCCACCGCGGCGACGCGCTGCGGAATGACACGCTGCACTACACGTTGAACGAAATCCCCCGGTAGGGTGAGGCTCCGCAGTCGTTGCGCAACGGTCGCTCCGACTCCACACTCGCGGCCAACGTGACCGATTCACCTTTGCCATCCTCCGACAGCGCGACGCCCGCGACGCCGCACCGCCGCCGCCCGCGCTACTCGGGCAAGAACCCGCGCGCGTTCGAGGAGAAATACAAGGAGCGCGACCCGCAGCGCTACGCCGAGACGGTCGCGAAGGTGATCGCGTCGGGGAAGACTCCGGCGGGCACGCACCGGCCCATCATGGTGGTGGAGATTCTCGAGGTGCTCGCGCCCAAGCCCGGTGAGATGGTGGTGGATTGCACGCTCGGCTACGGCGGCCACGCGCGCGAACTGCTCGCCCGGCTCCAGCCCGATGGCCACCTGCTCGGCTTGGATGCAGACCCGGTGGAGCTGTCGAAGACGGAGGCGCGCTTGCGTGAGGCGGGCTTCGGCCCGGAGGTGTTCACTGCGATTCGCAGCAACTTCGCCGGACTGCCGCAGGCGCTCGGGGAATGCGGCATGCGGAATGCGGAACGCGGAATGAAGGGCGCGGACTGCATCCTCGCGGACCTCGGCATCTCTTCGATGCAGCTGGACGACCCGGCTCGCGGTTTCTCCACGAAAGGCGACGGGCCCTTGGACATGCGGATGAACCCGCAGCGCGGCCAGCCTGCGTCTGCGCTGCTCGCGAAGACTTCACCGAACGCGCTGGCGAATCTGCTTCGCGCAAATGCCGACGAGCCGCGTGCGACTGAACTTGCCGACGTGCTGGCCGGACACACTTTCACCACGACGCGCGAACTCGTCACCGCCATCCGTGCCGCGCTGCCGACGATGCACAAGGGCGAGGCGGACCTCACGGTGCGGCGTGTGTTCCAAGCGTTGCGCATCGCAGTGAACGACGAGTTCTCCGCGCTAGATACGCTCCTGCGGCATCTGCCCGCGTGCCTGAACCCCGGCGGACGCGTGGCGATGCTCACGTTCCACTCGGGCGAAGATCGGCGCGTGAAGCACGCCTTCGCCGCTGGGCTGCGTGATGGGGTTTACGCAGCCATCGCCGAGGAAGTCATCCGGCCCACGGTTGAAGAGCGTCGGGACAACCCGCGCTCGTCCTCGGCGAAACTGCGTTGGGCGCGGAAGGCAGCCTGACGGTGCCGGTGAGCGACACGATTGCCGTCCACGAGCGTTCGCTGGCTTGCAGGAAGAGCGTAAGGTCGAGCTACCAGCTCACACGCTGAGTTTGTGGTCGTGCAGGAGTCCGGGCGAGCGCGAGGTTGCCGAACCGGAGGGGCACGGTCTGCGTGCCATCGGAAAGCCGACAGGAGTGTCCACCTCACGCTGGCCGGGGCGCCTCACCCGTTTCCTTGCCCGCCGCCGGGCCGAGCACTTTGCACACTCGGGCGATGAGTTCGAGGCCGGTGACGATGTCTTTCATCTTCGGCGAGCAAGATGGTCATCACGAGGCGAGACGTTATGCAGGCGACGGGCCGGCACAAGCGCGGAAGATGGGAAGTAAGGTCAGCGAAATGGGGGTTGCGCCAGTTCCGTAGGCGTGAACAATCTGCTGGCACGGTTCGGGACGTAGCTCAGCCTGGTAGAGCACTTGGTTTGGGGCCAAGACGTCGCAGGTTCAAATCCTGTCGTCCCGACCATTCCCATCGCTGACTTGCGGGTGAAGTGGTGGAAAGCCTCAGGACCCAGCATGCGCTACCTGAGCACGCGGTTCCTCGCCGTTTGCATGGGCGGAAACGTGCGTGATCGTCGTGCAGATCTTTCGCACTTGCTTGGACACCCGCCGCCGACTTAACTCTCGCCGCATTCACCAACCATGAGGTCGCCATGAACTTGGACGCGTTAATCTACCTGATCTGCCTCGGCGGCGGCTTCCTCTTCCTTGTTGTTCTCGCGCTGATGGGGCACTTCTTCGACGGCGGCGGGCACCACGATGTGGGCAGCGGCGGCCACGTGGAGGCAGGCGCGGATCACAGCGGGATCTCGGCGTTCAGCCCGATCATCATCGCCGCGTTCATGACGGGCTTTGGCGCGTTCGGCTATCTGTTGACCTTGGTGCCCGCGACCCAAAGTCCCGTCATCAGCGCGCCGCTGGCGATGGTGGGGGCGTTCGCGTTTGCCAATGTGATCGTCGGGGCGCTGCGGCTCGTCTTCCGCAAGACGCAAAGCTCCAGCGAGTCGCAAGTCGCCAGCGTCGTGGGCACCACCGCGACCTTGGGCACGGGCATCCCGGAGCACGGCGTGGGGGAAATCGTCTATGTGCAGGGCGGCACTCGTTACACGGCGCCGGCCCGAGCGGAGGACGGCAAAGCCATCGCCACCGGGGCGGCGGTCATCGTCACCCGCCTCGTCGGCACGCAGTTTTTCGTCAAGCCCGCCTGAATTTTTCTTAACTCAACCAAGCCTATGAACATGACTCCTCTCCTCGCCCAAGTATCCCCGTTCGGCTCGGCTCTCGGAGTGGTTGCGATGCTGGCAGTGCTCGTGGCCGTCATCATCATCGCGGCTATCTTTGCGAATCGTTACGAGAAGGTCGGCCCGAACGAAGTCCTCGTCATCTCCGGTCGCAAGCGCCGCGTCGTGGACCCCGATGGCAAGACGCGCGACGTCGGTTTCCGCATCGTCAAGGGCGGCGGCGTCTTCGTCTGGCCCATCTTCGAGCGGCAGGACAAACTCTCGCTGGAACTCCTCACCATTGATGTGCAGACCCCCGAGGTTTACACCAGCAAGGGCGTGCCGGTGAAGGTGGACGGCGTCGCGCAGATCAAGATCAAGGGTGACGACATCTCCATCGCCACCGCCGCTGAGCAGTTCCTCAGCAAGACCACCGACGAGATTAAGAACGTCGCCACGCAGACGATGGAAGGTCATCTCCGGGCCATCCTCGGCACGATGACGGTGGAGGAGATTTACCAGAACCGCGACGCCTTCGCCTCGCGCGTGCAGGAGGTCGCCGCCGGCGACATGGCCAACATGGGCCTGGGCATTGTCAGCTTCACCATCCGCGATATCCGCGACACGCAGGGCTACCTCGACGCGTTGGGCAAGCCGCGCATCGCGCAGGTCAAGCGCGATGCCCAGATCGCCCAAGCCGAGGCCGACCGCGACGCGATGATCAAGTCATCCCAAGCCACGCAGGCCGGGCAGGAAGCCAAGTTCGCCGCCGACTCGAAGATCGCCGAAGCGCAACGCGACTACCAAAGCAACGTCGCCCAATACCAGGCCACGGTGAACCAGAAGAAAGCCGAGTCCGACCTCGCCTACGACCTCCAGAAATACAAGACCGGCCAGCTCGTGAAGGCGGAAGAAGTGCAGGTCGAAATCATCGCCAAGCAGAAGCAGATCGAACTTCAGCAGCAGGAAATCCTCCGCAAGCAACGCGAGCTGGAAGCCACCGTGCAAAAGCCCGCCGATGCCGAGCGTTACAAGGTCGAGACCCTCGCCAACGCGCGGAAGTTCCAGCTTGAGACCGAAGCCGCCGGTGCCGCCGCCGCCACGAAGGCAACCGGTTTCGCCGCCGCCGATGTCAACCGAGCCACCGGCCTCGCCGAGGCCGAAGCGAACAAGGCCAAGGGTCTTGCCCAGGCCGACATCATCATGGCGCAGGGCAAGGCGACCGCCGAGGCGACGCGCCTCAAGGCCGAGGCCTTCCAGCAATACAACGAAGCCGCCGTCATTGAGCTGCTCGTCAAAGTTCTCCCCGAGATCGCCGGACGCATCAGCGAGCCGCTCTCGAAGATGGAAAAGATGGTCATCATCAACTCCGGCAGCGGCCCCGGCGGCGGCGCGAGCAAGCTCACCGGCGACATTACGCAAATCATCGCGCAGCTCCCGCCCGTGTTGGAGAGCCTCACCGGCATCAAGTTTGAGAAGCTCCTGGCGCAGGTGCCTGCGCTGAAGAACGCGATGGAGAAGGATGTGCCGCCAGACACGGGCAAGTAAGTCGTTGTCATGATTTGTCCGCTGGATCGCACTCCGCTCATCCCGAATAAGCGCGACGGCATCGCAGCGCAAAGCTATCTGCAATGTCATAGGGTATGGTTTTCCCGTGCGTGAGACGCATCCGCTCGCATGAGCTCCACCGCACTCGACATCGCCCAAGCGCTCGTCCGCATCCCGAGCGTGAACCCGAACTACGACCCGGCCAGCGCGGGCGAAGGCGCAGTGACACAGTGGATTGAGGACTGGGGCCGCGCGCACGGCTTCACTGTCTGCCGGCAACCCGTCCTGCCGGGGCGCGAGAATGTCCTGCTTCAATTTCGCAACGGCGCGGACCATCCGCACTTCATGCTCAACGGCCACACGGACACTGTGGGCGTCGGCGGCATGACCATCCCTCCATTCGGCGGCGAGGTGCGTGAGGGACGCTTGTGGGGCCGGGGAGCTAGCGACATGAAAGGCCCGCTCGCCTGCATGATGGCCGCTGCGCTGCGCTTGAAGAACGCGCCGTCCACCTGGCGCGGGACGCTCACCGTCGCCTGCATGGCGGACGAGGAATTCCGCTTTCGTGGTGTGACGGCCATGCTGGAACAGATGGCAGGGCTGCCCGACTTCGCCGTCGTGGGCGAACCCACGCGGCTCCGCGTCGTGCGCGGCTGCAAGGGCTGCCTGCGCTTCGCCATCCACGCGCTGGGCCGCGCCGCGCACAGCAGCAAGCCGCACGAGGGCCGCAGCGCCGTGGTCGCGATGGCGCACGCGATTCTGGAACTGGAACGGCACTTCACCACGCGACTCACGCAGATTGCCGCGTCCGGCTTCGGCACGAGCACCGGTTCCATCGGTCTTATCAGCGGCGGCACGGGCGTGAACATCGTGCCGGAGCGCTGCGCCATCCAAGTGGACATCCGTCTGCTGCCCGGCCAGGACTGGCGCACGACTTACGCTGAGATACAAACCCTGCTCCGAGAGCGTTGCCGTCCAGTGCCGGACGTGCAGTGGCAGTTCGATGAACCCAGTGTTGTGGACCCCAGCTTCGAGTTCCCCGCCGACCATCCGCTCGTGCAGACCGCGTGCCGCGTGCTCGGCCAGCCCACGCCCGACGTGGTCTTCTTCTCCTGCGACGCCAGCAAGATCGCCGCGCGTGGCGTGCCCGTGATTGTCCTCGGCCCCGGCGACATCGCGCAGGCGCACACGGTGGATGAGTTCATCGCGCTGGCGGACTTGGAAGCCGGGACCGAGGCCTACGTGCGGCTCGCGCAATCACTGATGCCCGCCGCCTAGGAGAGCGGCCTTCAGGCCGCAGAAAGATCCGCTTGTCTGGCGCGCTCAAATCACGATGCGCGCTCCGCCTTCTGCGGCGGGAATGCCGCGCTCCAGCGTCGCTGCCACGCCGCTCGGAAAATTTTCTTTGTGTCCTTTGCGCCCTCTCGCGGCTAAATCATTTCAATGCTGACACCCGCCTCCCGCCGCCGCGATTTCCCCGCGCTGGACTCGATGACGTATCTCAACACCGCCGCTGAGAGCATCCCGCCGCTCTGCGTTGGTGAAGCGCTGCAAACTTACTGGCAGGACAAGTTGTGCGGCATGAGGGGCCGCGACGCGCACTTCAAACAAGTCGAGGCGTGCCGCGAAGTCGCCGCGCGGATGATCCGCTTGCAGCCAGGCGAAGTCTCCTTCTGCTCGTGCAGTTCGGAGGCCTACAACCTCCTCGCCACCGCGCTGAACCTGCAGCCCTCGGACGAAGTCGTGGTCACCAATCTCGACTTCCCGGCGGGCGCAACGCCCTGGCTCACCGCCGCCACGCGCCCGCAGACGCGCGTGTGGCAGGCGCGCAGCGGAGAGCTGCAAGTGGACGACCTCGTGCCGCTATTGAACGCGCGCACGCAGCTCGTGCAGGTCTCGCTTGTGAGCTTCTACAACGGGCACCGGCTTGCGTGGGCACCGTTCCGCGATGCGGTGCGCCGGCTCGCGCCGAACGCGCTTATCTCCGTGGACGCGACGCAGGCGCTCGGCCGCGTGGTGCTGGATTGCGTGGACGCGGACTGCCTCATCAGCAGCACGCACAAGTGGACACTCGCCGTCCACGGCGGCTGCATCGTCGGCATCCCGGAGCGTGCGGCGACGCGGCTCACGACGCACGCGGGCGGCTGGTTTCATTTGCGCAACGCCTTCGAGGCCGACCGTTTTCAACGTGCGGACATGAAGGCTGGCGCGGCGAGCTTCTCGGTCGGGATGCCGAACTTCGCAGCCATCTACGCGCTGAACGCCGCGCTGCGCTACGTGGAAGGCGTCGGAGTCGAAGCCATTTCCAAGCAGGCGGATCCACTGGTGGCGGAGGTTCACGCGGGTTTGGTGGAACTCGGATTGAAGCCGCTGGCGCCCGCGCAGCCCACGAACCCGACCGGCATTCTCGCCTTCCTGCATCCCGACACTGCTGCGATCCACGCCGCGCTGGAGCGGGAGAAAATCCATGTGATGCACCACGCAGGCCGCATCCGCATCGCCGTGGCGGGCTACAACACGGCGGAGGATGTGGGGCGGCTGCTGGCAGGGTTGGCTGGGGCATTGAAGTAATCAGTGTTCAGTGTTCAGTGTTCAGTGTTCAGTAGGCCCGTCGTTGACTCCGCGACGACTGAACACCGATTACTTTCCCGCCGTGCCAAGACCACCGCTCATCGAACTCGCCGACGCCGAGCCGATTCCGATTCTCTTCGAGGACCGGGCGGTCATCGCAATTGACAAGCCAGCCGGCTGGATGCTGGTGCCGCATTCATGGCAGCGGACGGGCTGGAACTTGCAGGCCGCCATCAACTCCTCCATCAACGCCGGCCACTATTGGGCACGCTCGCGGAACTTGAAGTTCCTCCGCTACATCCACCGGCTCGATGCGGACACGAGCGGCGTGCTGCTGTTCGGCAAGAGCTTCGGCGCGGTGGAGACGTATGGGGAGTTGTTCGAGACGCGGCAGATGGAGAAGCGCTACCTCGCCATCGTCCACGGCCAGCCGCGAGCCGCCGAGTGGACGTGCCGCCTGCCTCTTAGCTCCGACCCGCAGGCAATCGGCCGCGTGCGCGTGGATGAGCGCGGTGGCAAGGAGTGTGAAACGTTCTTCCGCACACTTCGGACGAAGGGAAAATACAGCCTCGTGGAAGCACACCCGCACACGGGCCGGCAGCATCAATTGAGAGTGCATCTCAATGCTGCGGGCCACGGCATTCTCGGCGACCCGCTCTACGGCCCATCCTCCGAGGAAGTGGCTTACACGCGGCCACCGCTGGCGTTGCGCTCGATGGAGTTGGCCTATCGCGACCCGTTCACGAAGCGACCGGTGCGCATTCTCGCGCCGACGGAGGAGTGGCTGAAACAATACGGCTGGGCCGAAACCGCGGAGAAGGTTCCGGCGGAAAAACTCGCCGGCGTCCCCACTCGCCCCAAGCAAGGGAAAAGTCCCCGGTGACGGTGCAGTGGAGGTTTTCAAGACCATGAAGCACGCAGACGCATGAGCACACACGCAATCACAGGCGAGCAGATCACGTTTCGACAGTCGCACATCCACGGCAGCGGCGGCTTCGCTGCGACGGATATGCGCACAGGCACGCGGCTCATCGAGTATCTCGGTGAGCGCATCGACAAGGCGGAGGCGGACCGCCGTTGCGAGGAGGGCAATCCGTTTGTGTTTCAACTCAACGAGGAGATTGATCTCGACGGCAACGTGGAGTGGAATCCCGCGCGATTGCTCAACCACAGTTGTGTTCCCAACTGCGAGGCGGACTGCGATGGGAAGAGCATCTGGATTGTGGCGCTGCGAGACCTTGCAGCCGGGGAGGAGTTGACCTTCAACTACGGCTACGAACTCGCCGACTACCGCGATTCCCCGTGCCTCTGCGGCACGACGACCTGTGTGGGCTACATCGTGGCCGAGGAATACTTCGAGCAGGTGCGACTGGAGACCACGGTGCGCGCGTGAGGGAGGCGACACGTCCCCGAAAAGCAAAAAACGCGAGCTTCACGGCCCGCGTCCTTGCTTAAATTGACTTCCCCCTCAGCGCTTGAACGCCATCGGCGCCCCGGCGGGCATCTCGTGGGCGCAGGGCTGGTTCGTCGGCGCATCGGGCACGCGGGCGTTTTCCTGCGCGAGGCCGTTGGCGAGCATATAGGCTTCGACCTCCTCGCCGCTGATGTCGGGGAGCATGTGGCCGTTGATCTCGACGCAGGGGCTGAGCATCTGGCCGCTCTTCTGGATCATCTCCTGGCGCTGAGCAGCGTCGTTGATGATGTCGCGGTCTTCGAAGGGCAGGTCGTATTTGCGCATCACGGCGCGGACGCCCTGGCTCCAGCCGCAGGAAGGTTTCAGGTAGGCAACAATTTTGGGTTTGTTCATGGCAAGTCAGTTCAGTTTCGTGGGGCGTAAAGTGCCACGGTTCGACGGCATGACAAGGATTTGTTCTGCCGAGCAGGACTGAGTCCCACTCCACCGAGGACAAGTCCACGGCCGGTCCTTACTTCGGCAAGCCGCCGCCCAGGAGTTTCGTCATCACCTCGCGCATCATCGTTCTCACGTCCTCGTATTTCTGAAAGTCCTTCCCGTGCTCGAATGCGGAACTGGGGGGATTTCCGAACTTAAGGTCCGAGAAAAGCAGCGTCACTTTTGAGCCTTTCTGGGATGTCTCGATCACGACTGGAAAGCCCCGGAGATCCCGCGCGTTCCAGGTGGTGGCTTCGTAAGTCTTGCCCTGCTCATCGGTGACGACCACCTGATGCTTGATGCATGCGTAACCCGCCAAGGTTTCCTCTCCTAAAACGGTTCGCTCCACCTTGGACTTTTTGGCCGACTCCGGATTGATCCCCTCGGGCATCGGAATTTCGGCGAAAGCCTTGAGGCCGGGATATTGAACGTAGGAAAGTTTCTTGTCAGGACGGGCGATCATCACCACTTCGGCCATGCCCGTAGCCTTGAGCTGTTCGCCAATGAGCGGCGGAATGCGGCTGCCCTCCACTTTTGAGATGTCCACCTCGAACCGAGTCTGTCCACCGCCGTAAGACAGTTTCCCAGGAACCAGAATCATGCTGCCCTGTTCACTCTTGGTGCCAAAGTTCAACGCCGCCGTGAAGGCGCTGTGTTCACCCAAAAAGCGGGTCAAGACGGCACCGAAATCAGCCCCGGGCAGATTGCCCAAACCACCGCCGCCGACTTGGGCAATCGCGCGGGGATTTTCCAGCACCAGGAGGGCGGACAACATCAGCAAGGGGAAATGTTTCATGTCAGGTAAGATCAGACTTTCACGAACTAGAGGAGCCAGCATCTTCGTTGTCAACCAGAAGTGTTACCAAACCTTCGCGACTGCACCGAGTGGCTGACAGCGCCATCTATAGCCGCTACCTTTCTGGTATGTCGCTTTCGCTTCGCGTTCTGATTGCGCCGGACAAGTTCAAGGGCACGCTCACCGCTCACGCCGCCGCCGAGGCCATCGCCGCCGGCTGGCGCAAGGCGCGGCCCGCCGACCGGCTCACGCTCCTGCCCATCAGTGACGGCGGCGATGGCTTTGGCGAAATCCTCAGCGCGGCGCTCGGCGCGAAGTTGCAGCGCGTGCGCACGGTGGACGCCGCGCATCGCCCGCTCGAAGGCGTGTGGTGGTGGGATGTGAAGTCCAAGACCGCCGTCATCGAGTCCGCGAACATCATCGGCTTGGCCATGTTGCCGCCGAAACAGTTTCACCCCTTCCAGCTCGACACGTTCGGGCTGGCCGCCGTGTTGCAAGCGGCGGCGAAGAAGGGCGCGCGGCGCTGCTTCGTGGGCATCGGCGGCAGCGCGACGAATGACGGCGGGGCAGGGGTGGCGCGCGGGCTGGGCTGGCAGTTCTTCAATGGGCGCGAGGAAGAACTCTTCCGCTGGACGCACTTCCAGCAGTTGCACCGGATGATTGCCCCGCGCCGGCGCAAACTCTTTCCGCAGCTCGTCGTGGCCGTGGACGTGCAGAACAAGCTGCTCGGCGCGCGCGGCTGCTCCCGCGTGTATGGCCCGCAGAAGGGTCTGCGCCCGGAGGAATTCCCGAGTGCCGAGCGCGCGCTGCGCCGGCTGGCGAACACGGTGAAGGCGCAGCTTGGCCGCGATCTCGCGGGCCTCCCGGGCACGGGCGCGGCGGGGGGGCTGGGCTTCGGGCTGTGCGCGTTTGCGGGCGCGAAGCTGGAGTCCGGCTTCGACCTCATCGCGCGGCACGCGAAGCTGGAGGGGCACCTGCGCGCGGCGGACCTCGTCATCACCGGCGAGGGCGGGCTGGATCGCTCGACGCTGATGGGCAAGGGCACCGGCGAAATCGCCCGGCGGTGTCACGCGCGCAAGCTGCCGTGCCTGGGCCTCAGTGGTGTGGTGCAGGACGAGGCGGCGTTGCGGAAGTGGTTTCAGTCCTCGAGCGGGCTGACGCAGCTCACCTCGCCGGAGCAGGCGAAGGCGGAACCGGCGCGCTGGCTGGCGACGCTGGCGGAACAAGTCGCGCGCAACCTCGCGTGAAACTCTTCTACACCGGCCCGGTCATCAACACGGAGATGCTCGTCTCCATGCTGGAGAAGCACGGCATCGCGGCGGTTCACGAGTTTGTGGACCCGACGCTGCCGGAGGACGGGGACTTGAGCCGCGAGTCGAACGTGCTCGTGCCCGAGGCGGATTACGACCGGGCCTACCGGCTTTTCTACGAGGACAAGGAGAACGAGTTGTGAAGTCGCCCCCGGTGGCGGAGGTGTTCACCGCGCTCTCACGCGTTCACCACGTTCTGCGGCGCGCCGGCGAGGAAGGCCTTCACGTTGGCGACGCTCGTCTCCAACAGGCGCGCGCGGGCGGCTCGGGCGGCCCACGCCTGATGCGGCGTGATGAGGCAGTTCCGCGCGGTGAGCAGCGGGTTGTCGGCCTTCGGCGGCTCGCAGGAGAGCACGTCCAGACCGGCGGCGGCGATGCGTCCACTGTTGAGAGCGTCGGCCACGGCGGCTTCGTCCAGCAGCGGGCCGCGGCTGGTATTGAGGAGAAATGCAGTGGGCTTCATGAGCGTGAGCCGCTGCGCGTTCACCAGTGACTTCGTCTCCGGCGTGAGCGGGCAATGCAGGCTCACCACGTCCGCGCGGCGGAAGAGCGTGTCCATGTCCACGAACTCGACGCCGTCCCGCGGGGGCTTGGGCGTGCGGCTGGCGGCGATGATTTTCATGCCCATCGCCCGCGCGATGTCCGCCGTGGCCTGACCGATGCGGCCCCAGCCCACGATGCCCAGAGTCAGCCCGTCCAGCTCCAGCAGCGGGGTGCGCGCGTAGCACCAGTCGGCGGACTTCACCCAGTCGCCCGCGCGCACCGAGTCGGAGTGCGCGCCGATGTGGTGGCAAAGCTCCAGCAGCATCGCGATGGTGAACTGCGCGACGGCGCGGGTGCCGTAGAGGGGGACGTTGCTGACGGGGATGCCGCGCTCGCGGGCGGCGGCGGCGTCCACGATGTTGAAGCCGGTGGCGGTGACGGTGATGAAGCGCAGCTTGGGCAGCGCGGCGATGACCTCGCGCGGCACGAGCGCCTTGTTGGTGATGAGAACTTCCGCGTCCGCGCAGCGTGCGGCGACTTGCCCCGGCGGCGTGCGGTCGTGGATTTCGCAAGTGCCCAGCGCGTGCAAGGCATCCCAGCACAAGTCACCGGGATTCAGCGTGTGGCCGTCGAGGACAACGATTTTCATGGGCGGAAGTGAAGCGGAGGAAAGGCCGCGGCGGAAGCAGGAAAGGGCGCACGGCCACCGAATCGGGCCGCGGCGTGTGCGCGCGAGCCGCGCGCGCGGCGGGGGCTGGAGCCAGTGGTCGGGTTCGAACCGACGACCTGCTGTTTACGAAACAGCTGCTCTGCCACTGAGCTACACTGGCCTTCCGCCCTTAACGCAACCGGAGAATAAGAAAGCCCTGCTTCCCAACGCAAGAGCGGATTGGAAGCGTGTGCTGCGGCTAACGCCCACGCTCAGAGTTAAGAGTGAAGGGGGGCGGCGCGGTGGGGTGGCATTGACGGGGATGACCGGGGGATTACGCTGCACGGCCACGTCATGTCACGGGAATCCACCCCAGCCAGAGCCGAGCGCGCGAGGGCGATCCTCGGCGCGTTGCAGCGCACTTACCCGGATGCGCACTGCGAGCTGAATTATTCCAACCCGCTGGAGTTGCTCATCGCGACCATCCTCTCGGCGCAATGCACGGACAAGCGGGTGAACTTGGTCACGGCGGAGTTGTTCCGGCGGTATCGCAGCGCGCGGGAGTTCGCGGAGGCGCCGTTGGCGGACTTGGAGCAGGCGGTGCGGAGCACGGGGTTTTACCGGAACAAGGCGAAGAACATCCAGGCGTGTTGCCGCAAGCTCGTCGAGCGTCACGGCGGCGAGGTGCCGCGCACGATGGACGAGCTCACGGCGCTCGATGGCGCGGGGCGCAAGACGGCGAATGTGGTGCTCGGGAATGCCTTCGGCATCAACGTGGGCGTGGTCGTGGACACGCACGTCTCGCGGCTCTCGCAACGGCTCGGGCTGACGCGGGAGACGACGCCGGAGCGCATCGAAACGGACTTGATGAAGCTGGTGCCGCAGCCGCAGTGGGCGCAGTTCAGCCACTGGCTCATCTGGCACGGGCGGCGGCGGTGCATGGCGCGCACGCCGGAGTGCGCGGGGTGCGAATTGAAGGCGCTGTGCCCGCAGGTGGGTGTGAAGCGGTAAGCGGGAGTGCCTCGCGCCCAGGACGCGAAGGGCGCAAAGGCAGGGCAGTGGGGCGTTGAAAGTTGAGCGGTGGAGGTGGGACGTTTCCCCCTCGCTGCCACCTGCGCCCCGTTGCCGAAATGGGATTCGCTGCTTGCCACGCTGTGAGGGCTTGTTTCATCTTGGACTCACTAAATATGTCCAAAAAAGCGCTCGTCACTGGCATCACCGGCCAAGATGGTTCTTACCTCGCGGAGCTGCTACTCGCCAAAGGCTACGAAGTCCACGGCATCATTCGTCGCGCGAGTAGCTTCAACACCCAGCGGCTCGAGCACATCTACTCCGACCCGCACTCGCCGAAGCACAAGCTCATCCTCCACTATGGTGATCTGAGTGACGCGAGCGGTTTGTCCCGCCTCATCGCGAAAATCCAGCCGGACGAAGTCTACAACCTCGCCGCGCAGAGCCATGTGCGTGTGAGCTTCGACGCGCCGGAATACACGGCGGACATCGTCGGCACGGGGACTATTCGCTTGCTCGAGGCCATCCGGGAAGTCGGCCTCAAGCCGCGCTTCTACCAAGCTTCTTCCTCGGAGATGTATGGCAAGGTGATGGAGGTGCCGCAGACGGAGACGACGCCCTTCTACCCGCGCAGCCCGTATGCGTGCGCGAAGGTTTACTCCTACTGGATCACGGTCAACTACCGCGAGTCCTACGGGCTGCACGCGAGCAACGGGATCCTCTTCAACCACGAGTCGCCTCGGCGCGGCGAGACGTTCGTCACGCGCAAGATCACCCGGGCCGTCGCCGCGATTAAACTCGGGCGGCAAGACAAGCTGTTCCTGGGCAACATTGACTCCAAGCGCGACTGGGGCTTTGCGAAGGAATACGTCGAGGCCATGTGGCTCATGCTCCAGCAGCCCGAGCCGGATGACTACGTCATCGCGACCGGCGAGACCCATTCGGTGCGCGAGTTCCTGGAGGTTTCCTTCGGCCACCTCGGACTGGATTGGAAGAAGCACGTGGAGATCGATCCGCGCTACTACCGCCCGGCAGAGGTGGACCTGCTCATCGGTGACCCGTCCAAGGCGAAGAAAAAACTCGGCTGGGTGCCGAAGGTGACCTTCACCGAGCTCGCCAAGCTGATGGTGGATGCTGACTTGAAGGACTTGCAGGACCAGCTTGCTGGAAAAGTTGCTCACTCAGAATAACCCGCGCCCGAGCGCGAACCGGCATTCGCCCCGGCCGAACACAGACACGCCATGCCCCGCGCACTCATCACCGGCATCACCGGTCAGGACGGCTCCTACCTCACGGAGTTGCTCCTCGAAAAAGGCTACGAAGTCCACGGCATGGTGCGGCGCACCAGCTCACTGGAGCGCTCGCGCCTCGTCCACCTCTACCGTGATTCGAAGATCTACGGCCAGAGGCTTTTCCTCCACTACGCCGACCTCGATGACCCGACCACGATGCGGCGCGTGCTCATGACCGTGGAGCCGGATGAGTTGTATCACCTCGCCGGCCAGTCGCACGTCGGCCTGAGCTTCGAGATCCCCGAGTCCACCTGCGATCTGACGGCGATGGGAACCCTGCGCTTGCTGGAGATGGTGCAAGACATGAGGAAGAAACCGCGATTCTTCCACGCCGCGTCGTCGGAAATCTTCGGCCAACCTGCGCAGATGCCGCAGGACGAGAACACTCCCTTTGCTCCGGTGAATCCTTACGGCTGCGCCAAGACCTTTGCCGCGCACATGGTCACCATCTACCGCAAGACGTTCGGCCACTTCGCGGTCAACGGCATCATGTATAACCACGAATCGCCGCGCCGCGGTGAGAACTTCGTGACTCGGAAAATCTGCCGCGCCGCCGCCGCCATCCAACTCGGCCAGCAAAAGGATTTGCTCTTGGGCGACACTTCGGCAAAACGCGATTGGGGCTACGCGCCGGACTACGTGCGCGGAATGTGGCTCTCGCTCCAGCACGCGACCGCCGAGGATTACATCTTCGCCACCGGCAAGCTTCACAGCGTGCAGGACGTGGTGGAAACGGCCTTTGCCGCGATGAATCTCGATTGGCGGCAGCACGTGCGAAAGGACAACCGCTTGCTGCGTCCTGCGGAGCCGCAACGCTTGCAGGGCAATCCCGCTAAGGCCCGCCGCCTTCTTAATTGGGAGGTGAGCGTCACCTTCAAGCAGATGATCGAGGACATGACGAAGACGGAACACGCGCAACTGGCCGGGGCGTAGCCGCTGTTGAGAGGGCAGAGACTGCGCGCGGCTATTCTGCCTTCGCACGGCGCAAGACGCAGAAAAGTTCCTCTCCGACGCGTTTTGTGCCCACCAACTGGAGTTGGAATGCCCCGCTCAACTGAGGGAAGCCGAGTCCATCGGCGATGGTGGGAGCGAGGCGTCCGCCGATGAGGCGCGGGCAGAAGGTGAGGTGCAGTTCGTCCACCAGTCCGGCGCGGAAGAGGGCGTCATTCAGCTCGCCTCCGCCTTCGCAGAGGAGTCGTTTCACGTTCCACTCGGCGCGCAGCCAGCGCAGCGCGGCGGGGAAATCCACTTCGGTTTCGCCAGTCACATGCACGGCGTCCGCCACAGTGCGGAGTTGCTTCAGCGCCGCTGCAGGTGCGCGTTCGCTGGTCAGCACGAGGACAGGGGAAACGCGGTGGCGGAAGATTTCTGCCCGCGGGTCCACCGAGCCCGTGCCGGAGATGATGACGCGCAGGTGGCATTCCGCGAGGCCGCGACGGAGGCGGAGTTTACGGAAGCGTTCCGCCCCGGAGCCGAAGGTGTAGTTGTTCAAGTCCACCGTGCGCGCACCACTCATCACGGCGTCCGCGGTGGCGCGGAGTTCGTAGAGATGCTCGTGGTCGCGCGGGCTGCTGAAGGTAGAAATAGCGCGGTTCGCCGTGGCGATTTTGCCATCGGCGGACATCGCCATGTTCACGAGGACGAAGGGAAGGGGAGCAGTTGAGAGTTGAAAGTTGAGAGTTGAAAGTTGGGGGCGCTGGCGCATGGACGGAGCAACTAGAGACTCGAAACTCAAAACCCGGAACTCAAAACTTAGAGCAGGAGCATCGCGTCGCCGTAGCTGAAGAAGCGGTAGCGCTCGCGGACGGCCTCGGCGTAGGTGGCGAGCATGAGTTCGCGGCCGCGCAGTTCACCGGGCGCAGCGAAGGCGCTCACGAGCATGAGTAGCGTGGATTGCGGGAGGTGGAAGTTGGTGAGCAGCGCGTCCACGAAGCGGAATTCATACGGCGGGTGGATGAAGATGCGCGTGCGGCTCTGCAAAGCTGAAAGCTGAAAGTTGAAAGTTGAAAGGGCAGCGGCGCTTTCGAGGACGCGCACGGTGGTGGTGCCGACGGCGATGACGCGCCGGCCTTCGCGCTTGGCGGCGTTGATGGCGTCGGCGGTGTCGGCGGGCAGCTCGAAGCGTTCCTCGTGCATCACGTGATCGGCGAGGTTGTCTGCCTTCACCGGCAAGAAAGTGCCGAGGCCGACGTGGAGCGTGACGAAGTGGATTTGGACGCCGCGCGCGCGGAGCTCGTCGAGGAGCGCGGGGGTGAAGTGGAGTCCCGCCGTCGGCGCGGCGACGGAGCCAGCGGGCTGCGCGAAGACGGTTTGGTAGCGCGTGTGGTCCTCGGCTCCGGCAGCACGTTCGATGTAGGGCGGCAGGGGGATTTCGCCGTGGGTTTCGAGCTCGTCGAGGAGGTTCGGCGTGCCCGTGAAGCGCACGCGGCAGTGGCCTTCGTCATTTTTCTCCAACACGACGGCGCGCACGAGTGACGCGACTCCGCCGTTGGTCCGCAGTTGAATCTCAGCTCCAACGCGGACGCGTTTGCCGGGGCGCAGCAGGGTCCACCATTCATTTGGCGCGACTTCCTCCACGAGCAGCAACTCGACTTGCCCGCCGGTTGAGGGCTTGTGTCCACGCAGACGCGCGCGGAGGACGCGGGAGTTGTTGAGCACCAGCACATCGCCTGCGCGGAGATAATCCGGCAACTCGCAAAACTGGCGGTGCTCGGTGCGAGAATCGGTCCGGTGCAAGACGAGCAGTCGCGAACCATCGCGCGTGGGTGCGGGGGCTTGCGCGATGAGTTCCGGCGGGAGCGGGTAGTCGAAGTCAGCGGTGCGCAAGGGGCGAAGTGGGGCTTGGAGTTCGGGGGAATGGCGGCAGTGGGGCGGGAGTGGAGTGAACTGTCAGTTCTCACCGTGGAGTCTGAACAGATACCAACCTACTCAATAGTGGATATTTCCGAGTCGGGTTTCGTTAAAGCTCTGCGATTCAAGCCTGCCGAAGGAACAGGACTCTTTCCCAATCAGAGCATTTCACTGGATTGATAGGCTTTTAAGCCGTTTGAAATCAACGAGTAACAATAAAAGTGAAAATAATTGTGTTATTAGTTGACCGTTGTGGGGCTTAGTGGTTAAAAATGGGGCGCTCTGGGGCGCTGTGGGTTATGTTGAGTGTTCCTGAGCGCGGCATATGTCTACAACCACTAGCAACGCTCGCATCACCTTCAAGGGTGAATACGACTTTGGCGTGGACGACAAGCGGCGGGTGCAAATCCCGGCGAAATGGCGTCCAGCGGAAGAAGTCGCGTTGTCCGTGCATTTCTGGAAGGCCGAGGGCCAGCGCCACCCTTGCTTGCTGGTTCTGCCCCCAGCTACCGCGAGAAAGCTTGAGGAGAAGATGGAAGGCATGTCCTTCAGCGACCCCAAGGCGGAGACGCTCCGTCGCCTGCTGGGCGCGGACTGCGATGACCTGACACTCGATTCGGCGGGGCGCATCTGTCTGCCGGAGAAACTGGCGTCGAAGGCGGGCATTGGCAAGAAGGTGATTCTGGTCGGCCTGTTTGACCGATTCCAAATTTGGAACCCGGAGTTCTACGCGGACACCCAGGTCACCGACGAGGTGGCGCGTCCCGATGCCATCAAACTGATTTAGCCATGGGTCTGCTCAAATTACTCAATTCCGGCAAAAGCCGCGTGGGCCTGACTAGCAGGCTCGTCACGAAGGCGCCGCGCGGCGCGCTCGCGTGGCGCTCCCTGTTGGCTGTGTAACGGCGCATGAAACGTGACCAGCTTCATCCACAGCCCAGTGATGGTGGAGGAAGTGTTGGCCGCACTCGGGCCCAAGCCCGGCGGGACGTTCGCCGACGGGACGCTGGGTTCGGGTGGGCACGCGACGGCGATTCTGCGGGCCAGCGCACCGACTGGATGGCTCTTTGGCTGCGATCGCGATGGCGATGCACTTGACGCGGCGCGTGCGCGACTGACACCGGAGTTCGCGGGCCGGTTCGAGCTGCAGCGCGGGAATTTTACGGAACTGCCGGACTGGGTTCCGGCGGGCAGTTGCGATGGGGTGCTGCTGGATTTGGGCGTGAGTTCGCCGCAACTGGACCGTGCGGAACGCGGGTTCAGTTTTCAGCAGGACGGCCCGCTCGATATGCGGATGGACGCGCGGCAGGCGTTGACGGCGGCGGACTTGATCAACTCCGCGAGCGCCGAAGAGCTGATGAGAATTTTCTGGGACTACGGTGATGAGCCGGATGCACGACGGATGGCGCGGGCCATCGAGCACGACCGGCAGATGCAGCGGTTTACGACGACGCGGCAGCTCGCGGAGCTGATGGAACGAATCTCTCCGCGACACGGGCGCAAGGCGCACCCGGCCACGCGCGTGTTTCAGGCGCTGCGCATCGCGGTGAACGACGAGATCGGCTCGCTGCGGCGCGGGCTGACGGGCGCGGTGCGGTTGCTCAAGCCCGGCGGGCGGCTGGCGGTGATCACGTTTCACTCGCTCGAAGACCGCGTGGTGAAGGAATTCGGGCGCGAGCAGGCGCGAGATTATGTGGTGCCCGGCGAAGTGGACGTGCCGGAGCTCCGGCAGCCGAGAGTGCCGGTGGTGCGGTTGGTCACGCGGAAGGCGATTTGCGCCAGCGACGCGGAAGTCGCGGCGAACCCTCGGGCGCGCAGCGCGCAACTGCGGGTGATGGAAAAAGCTTAACAACGAAGGACATGGCGAAGAATCGAAAGAATAGCGCAGGTGGCGGGGTCCGGCTCGGCCCGGTGGTGAAGGCGTTCTTCATCTGCATGGTCCTTTGCTCGCTCGGGGTGACCTATGTGTGGCAGAAGCGTCAGATTTACTCCCTCGGGGTGAAGACCGAGCAGCTTGAAAAGAAGCTCACCACGCTCAAACGCGAGAACGAAATGCGCCGGCAGCAGATGGCGATGCTGCACTCGCTACCTTATCTCGACGCGCGCGTAAAGGAGCTGAAACTCGGCCTCGGCGTCCCCACGCCCGACCAGATTCTCACCCTCGTAGAAGGCTCGATTACCCGCATTGCGCCGCGGAACGCCCCGCGCAACGTCCCGTTGCCGTCCGTTTCAGCGATGACTCTTGCGCCCGATAAAACCTACCTCGCCTACGCCACGAAGCCTTTGCCTCCACCCACCAGGAAACGCTGAAACACGAACAACCATGAACACCACCGCCATCCGCCACGAGGACGAGTCCGACTTCGAGATGAGTTTCGCCGCCTGATGTCCGCCCGAGTGACAGCGCAGGATGCCACGCTCCAGCCGTTCCAGAACCGACGGCTGCTGCTGATGGCATTCCTGTTGTTTGTCGCCTTCTGCGGCCTCGGCTACCGGCTCGTGGATTTGCAGGTCATGCAGCATGAGGCCCTCAAGGCAAAGGTCCGTGCCCAATTCGAAAGGACTCGCTTCATCGAACCCCGCCGTGGCGACATCCGCGACGCGCGCGGCAACCTCCTCGCTACCAGTCGCCCGGTGAAGACCGTTTTCGCCGACCCCGTGCTTATCGGCAGCCGCCAGTCAGACATCGCCCGAGCGCTCGCGCCGATTTTCCAAGTCCCCGAGGCCGAGTTGCACAAGCGCCTCTTGCCGCAGATCACGGTCCGCACCAACCCTATCGCGTCGCTCGATGGCGCGCTGCTCACCAACCGCAACATCGTGCTCGTGGATGGCTACGTGCTCGCGCCAAGCGGTGTGCTGCACACGAACCGTTTCATCGCCCTCCACAAAGGCGTCGTGACCACGAACTACAATTTCGTCGCCACCAACTCCCCGCTCGTCCTCTCGAACAGCTACGTCGTCATCACGAACCAGCTCATCGTCGTCACCAATCGCCACGTCGTGCTGGCGCACAAAGTGCCGCTGGAGCAGTGGGGGCAGATCACCGCCGCGATGTCGAAGCTCACTTTCGCTGGCGTGGACGAGAAGAAACTCCCGCGTAAGGAGAAGGCCTTCTACCGCGAACTGCGGGCCAAGGCCATCAACACCGACCCCGTGGACGACCAGATTCGCATCTACCCCAACCAGTCCCTCGCCGCGCACGTGCTCGGTTTCATAGGGCCGGTCACGCGCACGAATGCCGCGAACGGGGTCATCCGCACCGAGTCTGCCGGCCTCGACGGGCTCGAGCGGCAACTGGATGCGAAGCTCAATGGCGTGCGCGGCTGGCGCGAGATGGAAGTGGGTGGCAAGGGCGCTGAGCTCGTGATGAACCGACAGCAGGAAGTCGAGGCACAGGACGGCCTCAACGCCGTGCTCACGATCGACGCCGCGATGCAGCACATCCTTGAAACCGAGATCGCGGAAATCATGGTCAAGTTCAACCCCGTCAGCGCCTCGGGCATCGTGCTGCGTCCGAGCACCGGCGAAATCCTCGCGATGGGTTCTCGCCCGACCTACGACCCGAATCAGCCGGGCAAGTCGCCCATCTCTGCGCTCAAGAACCGCATGACCGTGGACAGCTACGAGCCGGGTTCAACCTTCAAGATCGTCTCCATCGGCGCGGCATTGAACGAAGGGCTGACAACTCTCGGTGAACGGATTGATTGCGAGCGGGGCACCTGGTTCTACAAGGGCAAACCGCTGCGCGATCATGACCCGCTCGGCGTCCTCACGGTCGAGGACGTGATGATGAAATCGTCGAACATCGGCTCTGCAAAAATCGGACTGCGCCTCGGCGACCAAGGCCTGTTTAATTACCTCACCGCTTTTGGCTTCGGCGAGCGCACCGGTGTCCCGCTCCCGGGCGAGGCGCGCGGGCAGCTCATCCCGCTGAAGAAGTGGGACGGCATCACCGGTTCACGTGTGTCCATCGGCCACTCCGCCGCCGCCACGCCGCTCCAGATGGCGATGGCGATGGCGGCGATCGCCAACGGCGGCAAGCTCATGCGACCGCTGCTCGTGGATCGTCTCGAAGATGCGGACGGCAAAGTGGTGATGAAGCACCACCCGCAAATCATCCGACAGGTTTTCAAACCGGAAATCTCGAAGCAGGTTGTCGAGACACTCAAGCGCGTCGTTTCCACCGACGGCACGGCGGAGAAGGCTCGGCTCGGCTACTACACCGCCGCTGGCAAGACCGGCACCGCGCAGAAGCTGGAGAACGGGCAATACAGCCACTCCAAATATTTTTCCTCCTTCATCGGCTTCTTCCCGGCGGACAAACCGGAACTGCTTATCTACGTGTGCGTGGACGAACCGGAAAAGGCCAAGGGCTATTATGGTGGTCAGGTGGCCGGTCAGGCTTTCAAGAACATCGCGCTGCGCTCCGCAAACTATCTGAACATCCGTCCCGAAACCGCTGTGGGTGAAGCCGTCACCGGCTTGGCTCAAGCACCCCAGGCAACGAACCGAACGAACTGACCGTGACGACTGACGAACAGCTGACGATGACCGCGCCGCTCTCCAATCGAAGTGGCGTCTACCAGGCCGCAGCGGCTGATGGCGTGGAGACCATCGGAGCTCGGCAGGCCCCCTCCGCAGGTGCCCGCTGCGCTCCGGAGTCCAAGCTCCGCCGCGCTCCCTTCCGCTCGCTCGTCCTCTCGCAGAGCTGGGTGCCTTTCTCCGTCTCCCCGCGCGAGCGTTCTGCGATGCGGCCGAGCACACTCACGGCCGCCGAGGCCTTCACCCTTCTTTCGAGCGAACTCGACTCCCGACGTGGCGGGACGAAACCACCCGCCGCCTGACCCGATGCAACTGAAAGAACTTCTCGATGGACTGCCGCTGCTGCGCTCGGAAGGCTCTCTGGATCGATTGGTTGCAGGAGTAACCGCTGACTCCCGCCGCCTTTCGCCGGGCATGGTTTTCATCGCCGTGCCGGGCGAGAACCACGACGGCCACGACTTCATCAGCACTGCGATTGACCGTGGGGCTGCCGCCATCATTTGCGAGCGAAACGGCTTTTCCTCCGGTCGCGCGACGAAGGTGAAAGTCACCGACGCCCGCATCGCTCTGGCTGTCGCGGCGGCGAATTTCCACGGCCATCCCAGCCGCAAGCTCAAGGTCATCGGCGTGACCGGCACGAACGGAAAAACCACCGTGAGCTTCATGGTGAAGCACATTCTGGAAGCGGCCGGCATCCACGCCGGCTTGCTCGGAACCATCCGCTACGAGATCGGCGACCGCGTGCTGCCGGCCCAGCGCACCACGCCGGAGTCATCCGAGATTCAGGCGTTCATGGCGCAGATGATCCGTGCCGGCTGCGAGGCGTGCGTGATGGAGGTCAGTTCCCACGCGCTGGCGCAGAAGCGTGTTCACGGCGTTGAGTTCGACCTCGGCATCTTCACGAACCTGACGCAGGACCACCTCGATTTCCACGGAGACATGGAGAGCTACTATGAGGCGAAGAAACAGCTCTTCACCTCGATTCAGGAAGGGGCCAAGCCCGGCGCGGCCATTCTGAACATTGACGACTCCTTCGGCTCCCGGCTTGCGCGCGAGACGAGCGCGGAAGTGCAGCTCACCTACGGCCTCGACGAGTCTGCCAAGCTGCGCGCCACTGAGTTTCAGCTTGGCCACGGGGAAACGAGCTTCACCGCCGAGACTCCTGCGGGATGCTTCGCCGTGAGGATGCCCCTCATCGGGCGGCACAACATTTACAACGCCCTCGCCGCCATCGGCGCGGGCCTCGCGCTGCGCGTCCCCATCGCGAAGATTCAAGTCGCGCTCCGCACCATGCCCGCCGTGCCGGGCCGATTGGAGCGCATCTCGGCTGGCCAGCCTTTCAGCGTGTTCGTGGACTACGCGCACACCGACGACGCTCTTCAGCACGTCCTGCGCACCGTGCGTGAAATCACGCCGGGCCGCGTGCTGCTCGCCTTCGGTTGCGGCGGTGCGCGTGACACTGACAAGCGTGCGAAGATGGGCCAGGTCGCCGCGCTCCTCGCTCACCACACCCTCATCACCAGCGACAACCCGCGCCGTGAATCGCCCGCGTCCATCGCCGCGCAGATCGAGGCGGGCTTCACCTCGATTCGCCCTGACCAGTTCACCGTGGAACTCGATCGTGCGCAGGCCATCCGCGAGTTGGTCGGCCTCGCGCGCCCCGGCGACACCGTGCTCATCGCCGGCAAGGGCCACGAGACTTACCAGGAATTTGAAGACACGGTTGTCCCATTTGATGACCGGGTGCATGCGCGGGAAGCGTTGGAGGAACTCGGGTGGGGAAAACCGCAATTGGCGAAAGCTGCTTAATGGACCCGCGCCCGCTCAAGTTCATCGCCGACGCGACCGGTGGAGAAATCCACTGCGGGGCAGGGGAGACACTTGTCTCGCGTGTCTGCACGGACTCGCGGGAAGTCCAGCCCGGCGACCTCTTCATCGCCCTCGCCGGCGAGAAGTATGACGGACACAAGTTCATCGCGGAAGTCGCAGCGAAGGGAGTTGCGGCTGTGGTTGTGGAGAAAGCCCGTGCCGGCGACTTGCAGTCGCCGTCGGCACCCGTCGTCATCACCGTCGCGAACACGCGCACCGCATACGCCAAACTCGCTGCGCGCTACCGGCAGGACTTTGACATCCCCGTCATCGCCGTCGGCGGCTCGAACGGGAAGACGACGACGAAGGACCTCATCGCAGCCGTGCTGCGTGAGCGCGGCCCGGCCCTGTGGAGCGAGGCCAGTTTCAACAACGACATTGGAGTGCCGCACACCTTGCTGCGATTGGAGCAGAGGCACACCAGCGCGGTGTTGGAAGTCGGCACCAACCATCCCGGCGAACTCGCGCCGTTGGTGAAACTCATTCAGCCGCGCTTCGCCGTCATCACCAGCATCGGGCGCGAGCATCTGGAATTCTTCGGCGACGTGAGTGGCGTCGCGCAGGAGGAAGGCTGGCTGGCCGAGCTGTTGCCGGCGAACGGGATTCTCTTTGTGAACGGTGATTGCCCGGAGACGGAAGCGGTTGCGCGGCGCACGCAGGCGCGTGTGGTGCGCGTGGGATTTGGACCGCGCAACGACTGGCGCGCGACCGACGTGCGCTACGATGAGCGCGGGCAAACCTTCCAAGTCTCCAGTCCGTTCGCAGCCAGTTCCGGCGCGTATCGCATCGGGCTGCTGGGACGGCATCAAGTTTTAAACGCTCTGCTCGCTGGGGCTGTGGGAACCGAGGTTGGTTTGACCAGCGATCAAGTCAGGCGCGCTTTGGCGGGATGCACCCCGCCAAAGATGCGCCTGCAACTTTGGGAGGCAAACGGCGTGCGCGTGCTCGACGACGCCTACAACGCCAACGCGGACTCGATGATCGCCGCGCTACAAACACTGCACGACCTGCCATGCGCGGGCCGCCGCGTGGCGGTGCTCGGCGACATGGCGGAGCTGGGCGCGCACAGCATCGCGGCGCATGTCGAGGTCGGGCGGCGGGCGGCGGAGTTGGGCGTGAACCGGCTCTTCGCCGTGGGCAAGATGGCGGGCCATCTGGCCGGCGCGGCGCGGGCCGCCGGTTTGAGCGCGGTCACGGAAATCGCCGAGGTCTTGAGCGCGGGCGAGACCGTGCGCCGCGAGTTGATGCCCGGCGATGTGGTTCTGCTGAAGGCTTCGCGGTCCGCGCGGCTGGAGCGCGTGGGCGAGGTAATTCGTAACGGAACCGGCGCGGGCGGCAGGTTGAATCCCCTCGCCGCCCCAGTGAACTGAACTCCCATGAGTGCCAAATCAGACCGACAACAGCAGCGCACGGCGAAGAAGCTGGCGCAGGAATTGAAGGCCAACGTGCGGGTGCCGGGCTTCCTTGGCCGGCTGTGCCGATGGGAAAAGCTGCGCCACCGCGACGGGCTGTTCACCTTGCAACACAGACACGATTGAAGATGGAGACCGAGAGCAAGATTAGGCTCAAGATTACGAGCAGGAGCCGAGTTGGCCGTCCTGCTCCTAATCCAGATCCTGCTTCTAATGCTCACTCTGTCCCCGAATGACCGATGATTTTCTACCTCAGTCAATGGCTCCAAGAGCAAGCTGCTGGAACCGCGTGGGCCGACCCGCTGTCGGCACTGCGGGTGTTCCGCTACATCACGGTGCGGACTGCGGGTGCTGCCATCTCGGCCTTGATTTTGAGCCTGTGGCTGGGGCCGTTGGTCATTGCATGGCTCAAGGGACTCAAGTTCGGCCAGGAGTATCTGGACAGAGCGCAGGAGGCCGGCACGATGGACAACCAAGTCTTCACCAAGAAGGGCGTGCCGGGCATGGGCGGCATTTTGATTGTGCTGGTCGTGGACTTGACCGCGCTCATTTGGGCGCAGTGGAACGCGTTCATCGTGCTGACTCTGGTGTCACTGCTCGTGCTCGCGGCGCTGGGCTTCTACGACGACTACAAGAAACTCACCGAGCAGAAGAGCACGGGTGGGGCGACGGAAAGCTTGAAGCTGGTCGTGCAGTTTGTGCTGGCGGGCTTCATCGCGTGGACGCTCTGGCTGATGCCGGAGACGAGCAAGCTCATCAGCGAGATCCAAGTCCCGTTCTTCAAGCACGCAGTGCTGACGGACGCGGCCTGGCTGGGCGGCCTCATCACGGTCTGCGCCATCGTGGGCAGCAGCAATGCGGTCAACATCACGGACGGGCTGGACGGGTTGGCGATTGGCTGCACGCTCATTGTGACGACGGTCTTCCTCGTGTTCACCTACATCGCGGGAAACGCGATCCTTGCTCGCTACTTGTTTGTGCCGTTCGTGCCGGGCGCCGGGGAACTCACGGTGTTCTGCGCGGCCATGATTGGCGCGAGCCTGGGCTTTCTCTGGTTCAACTGTCATCCCGCGCAAGTGTTCATGGGCGACACGGGGTCGCTCGCGCTGGGCGGCGTGCTGGGCATCATGGCGGTGCTGATTCACCAACCGTTCGTGCTGGTGATCGCGGGTGGCGTGTTCGTGGTGGAAATCGTCTCGGTGATGATTCAGCGCTACTGGTTCAAATACACGAGGCGCAAGTATGGCGTGGGCAACGAACGGCGTGTTTTTCTCATGGCTCCGCTGCATCACCACTTTCAGAAACTCGGCTGGTATGAGTCACAGGTCGTCGCCCGGTTTTACATCCTGTGCATCGTCTGCGCGGTGCTCGCGCTGGCGACGTTGAAGTTGCGTTAAGATGTTCCGCCTCCAAGACAAAAATGTGCTGGTCATCGGCCTCGGCCTGAGTGGGGCGGCGGCGGCGCGCCTGCTCGTCTCGCGCGGCGCGCGTGTTACCGCGATGGCCAACTCCGACACGCCCGATCTGCGGCGCGAGGTGGAGGAATTGCGCGACCTCGGCGTGCGTGTGGAACTCGACCTGCGCCTGCCGACTGATGGCCAGTTTGATTTTGCCGTCGTCAGCCCCGGCGTTCCGATGGACTCGCTGTTTGTGAAGGAATTGCGCCAGCGCGAAATCCCCGTCATCGGCGAGCTGGAGCTTGGCTGGCAAGAGGCCGTCTGCCTCAACGTCTCTGTCACCGGCACGAACGGGAAGACCACGACGGTTGAACTCATCGAGCACGTTCTGACTCACTGTCACAAGCGCACACTGGCTGTCGGGAACATCGGCAAGCCGCTTTGCTCCGTTACAGAGGAGTCGAAGCAACTCGACTACCTCACGCTCGAAGTCAGCTCGTTCCAGTTGGAGACGATTCGCTTCTTCCGCCCCGCCGTCGCGGTGCTGCTTAATATCACGCCCGATCATTTGGACCGTCATCACACGATGGCTGACTATGCGCGCGCGAAGGCCCGCATCTTCGAGAACCAGCAGCCTTTCGACTGGGCCATCGTGCAGACGGAGGCGTTGGCGATGCTCCGCACGCAGGGCGTGGAGGTGCCCGCGAAGCTCATCACCTTCAGCGCGCAGAACCGCCGCGCGGACATCTACCTCGACCGCTCGCTCATCATCAGCAGCATCGAGGGCTGGGTCGGGCCGCTGATTGATTTGGAGAAGACACAGATGCGCGGTCCGCACAACGCCGAGAACGTCATGGCCGTCCTCGCGGTCGGCCACGTGCTGCGGTTGCCGTTGGAGGAAATGGTCGCGGCCATCGCGAGTTTCAAGCCGGGCGCGCACCGCTGCGAACTCATCGCCGAAATCAACGGCGTGAAATTTGTCAACGACTCGAAGGCCACGAACCTCGACGCGGTCGCGAAGGCGTTGCAAACGATGCCTGCCGCGCAGCCCGGCGAACCGAATGTCCTGCTCATCGCTGGAGGGCGCAACAAGGGCCTGGATTACCACGACCTTGGCCCGCTCTTGGCGCAGCGCGTGAAGGGCACTTTCCTGCTTGGCGAGACGCGGGAAAAACTCCGTGCCTCGTGGAGCCTCTTTACCCCTTGCACGCTCGTGGATTCATTGCTAGAAGCGGTCCACGAAGCCGTCAGGATTGCGACCCCTGGTGACATCGTCTTGCTTTCGCCGGCCTGTTCGAGTTTCGATTTGTTCCGTGATTACCGCCACCGGGGTGAAGTGTTTCGACAGGCAGTCGGGCAACTGAATAGCACAAGTAATGGCGGTGTCGCCGCCGACGGCCCCACAAATGGGGGTGGTCAGAAAATCGGTGAGACGGGAAATCAAGTCGCGAAACGTAACGAGAAGATTTTGCAGATTTAATCAGACAAATTTCGCCGGAGACCGGACAGCTCTGGCGAGCCAAACAACGCAGCGAACAAAGCACTAAACATCATGAGCACTCCGAACCCGTTAAACTCGCAAGGCTCCCTCCTTGAGCAGAAGGCCAAGCGGAAGACAAACCTCCCCGTCATCGTCGCCGCTTTTGTCGGCGCTCACATCGTCGTCGCTGCCGGCATACTCTTGCCGGGGTGCAAACCCGAACCTAAACCCGTGGCGAAGGCACCCGAGCCTGTGTTGCCAATCATGACGCCCGCCGATCTCGGTTCGCCGGTCGCGCCCGTGCCGGGAGGAGTCGGTGCGCCTGGAACTTTGCCGCCCATCGGCGGCACGCCGTTGCCCTTCCCGGCACCGGGGCTTGCCCCGTTGCCAACCACGCCAACCACGCCCACCGCGCCGCCATTGGCTCCGGTGCCCGTCGTGCCCGTCGTGCCCGCCGTGCCCGTGCCTGAGCCGGCCCCTGCCGCGCCCGCGGGTGAGGCGAAGGTCCACGTCGTCGTGAAGGGCGATTCCTTCTCCACCATGGTCAAAAAATATGGCGTCGGTGTGAAGGCCATCGAAGCCGCGAACCCCGGCGTGGATTCCACCAAGCTCAAACTTGGCCAGAAGATCAACATCCCTGCTGCCGCGCCGAAGCCGGTGAAAACCAACGGGACCAAGGGCGACGCGGCAGCCGCGACTGACGCCGGCGGGACCTACACCGTCAAGTCCGGCGACAACCTTGGTAGCATCGCCAAGCTCCACGGCACTACGGTCGCCAAGCTCCGTGAGGCGAATGGCCTCAAGACCGACCAGATCAAAGTCGGACAGAAGCTCAAGGTTCCTGCGGGTGGTGTGAAGAAAAGCAACGAGCCGTCCGCAGGCGCGGTCCCAGCCCCGAAGGGGGATGCCGTGCTGGCACCGCCCCTGCCGCTGCCGTCTTCGGGCGAACCGGCCCCGGCCCCGGCCCCGAAGGCTCCTGGCCAGCTCTGAGCTGATTCTTCCAAAAAACCAACCACCCCAATCACCGATGCACCGGCTGACTGGCGACGATGGGACGGGAGCGTGGCACCGAGTGCTGCCACGATCCGTCCCGTCGGTGGTCGGTGGCGCACGCGGCTGCGGAAAGCGTAAGATTAAGTGGAGAGACTGTGCCGCAGTTCGTAATTTTACTCTCTTTCCCATTCCCCTCCTCCCATGACCATCCGCCGCATCGCCTCGTTTTTCATCTTCTCCGTTGCGGCTCTACTCGCGATCGGGTTGGTGATGCTCTACAGCGCGAGCATGACCCAGAAGGGCGAGGCGTTCCTCATCAAGCAGGCCATCTTCGCCGCCGTTGGCATCGCGGCCTGCTTCGCCGCTGCGGCGATAGATTACCGCTGGCTGCGCAAGCTCGTCTGGCCCGGCCTCATCATTTCCTGCCTGCTGCTCGTCTGGACTTGGCGGATGGAAAAAGAAGTCAACGGGGCCACGCGTTGGATTTTTTTTGAGCAGCTCGGCGGCTTCAGCTTTCAGTCCTCCGAACTGGCGAAGATAGTCGTCGTGGCGATGCTCGCGCACTACGCCTGCCTTTACCGCGACCGGATGAAGGAGTTCAAACGCGGCATCCTCATTCCCGGTCTGCTCGCCGCCTGCCCCCTCGCGCTCGTGCTGGCAGGGAAAGATTTCGGCACGACGATGCTGCTCGGCCTGGTTGTCTTGCTCATGCTGTTCGTCGCCGGGGTGCGTCTGGGGCATCTCATCCCGCTGTTCATCGGGGCCGTCGTCTTCATCGGCGCGTTGCTGATGCGCAACGAGAACCGCAGCACCCGCATTGACGCCTGGCTGCACCCGGAAAAACACATGCGCACAGGCGCACACCAGCAAATTCAATCCGTGTATGCGATCGGCTCGGGCGGCGTGACAGGCGTTGGCTTGGGCAGCGGCCGCCAGAAAACCGGCTTCATACCTGAGCACCACACAGACTTCATCTTCTCCATCATCGCGGAGGAATTCGGCCTCATCGCCACGCTCGGCCTGCTCGCGACCTACGGCCTGCTCTGCTGGTGCGGCCTCAGCATCGCGTGGCGCGCGAGCGACCTCTTCGGCCAACTCCTGGTCATCGGCCTCGTTTTCCTCATCGGCGTGCAAGTCTTCATCAACGTTGGCGTCGCCACGATGGTGCTGCCGAACAAAGGCCTCTCGCTGCCGTTCATCAGCTACGGAGGCTCGAACCTCGTCATGCTCCTCGCCTCAGCGGGCCTCATCCTCAGCGTTGCACGTCGCGCTACTGACAAACCGCTCGTCGTCGCCGCGCCGCTTGACGACAACCCCTTCACCGCGCTCCCGCGTCCCGCCTGATGCACCGCCCTGCGGAAAACCCACTTGTTGCCATCGCCTGCGGTGGCACGGGCGGGCATCTCTTCCCGGGGCTGGCGGTTGCCGGCGAATTGCAGCGCCGCGACTGCGATGTGCTCCTGCTCGTCTCGCCCAAGGAAGTAGACCAGCAGGCCGTGCGTGCCGCGCGCGAGCTCCAAGTCGCCACGCTTCCCGCCGTCGCGCTGCAAGGCAACCCGCTCGCCTTCGCCCGCGCCTCCCTCGCCTCGTATCAAGCGGCGAAGCAACTCTTCGCCGCGCGCCCGCCCCGCGCCGTGCTCGCGATGGGTGGCTTCACCAGCGCCCCGCCCGTGCTGGCAGGAAAGAAGTTCGGCGCCAAAACTTTTCTGCACGAATCGAACACCATCCCCGGCCGCGCGAACCGCTGGCTCGCGCACATCGTGGACGAGGCGTTCGTCGGCTTTCCGCAAGCAGCGAGTCGGCTCTGGATTCAACGTCATGCCGTCACCGGGACGCCCGTGCGCGAGCAGTTCGCACCCGCCGATGCCGCGAGCTGTCGTCTGGCGCTCGGCCTCGACGCGAAGCGCCCCACGCTCGTCATCACCGGCGGCAGCCAAGGAGCGACCGGCCTGAACGACTTGGCGCTCGGCGCGCTGGCTGAACTCACCGCGCGTCATCCTGACCTCCAGTTCATCCACCTGACCGGCGCGAGCGATTTGGACCGAGCCCGTGCGGCCTACGAACAACTCGGAACTCAGAACTCAAAACTCAGAACCCGCTCCCTCGTCCAGCCCTTCCTCACCGAGATGGAACTCGCCCTCGGTGCGGCAACGCTCGTGGTCAGCCGCGCGGGCGCATCCTCGCTTGCGGAGCTCGCCGCGATCCGTGTGCCGGCCATCCTCGTGCCGCTGCCGACTTCTGCGGACGACCACCAACTCCACAACGCCCGCGCCTTCGCGGACACCGGCGCGGCGCGGCTGCTGAACCAGCGTCCCACCTCGCCCACGCAGTTCGCCGCGCTCGTCTCCGAGTTGCTCACGAACGCGGCCGCCCGAGCGCAGATGCAGACCGCGCTCGCCCAGTGGCACCAGCCCACCGCCGCAGCCGACCTCGCCGAGCGCATCCTTCGAGCGTGCGGGCTGCCTGTGACCGCGAAGGATACCACCGAGGCTGAGTGGCAACCGCCCGCGCGCTTCGCAAAGGCCATCAAGCCCCAACCCACCGAGGTCCGTGCGGACTCAGCCAGGCCTCTTCAATCGTCAATCCCATGACCGCGCTCGCCCCAGAGCCCATCCCGCGCACCGCCGACCTCGCGGCGGAACTCCGCGCGCTGCTCACGCCCGCGACCGTGCTGCGGCGCGATGAACCACTTGCCAAGCGCACCACGCTGCGCGTCGGCGGGCCTGCGGAGATTTATGTTGAGCCGGCGGACGAGTCCGAGCTGGCGACCGTCCTGCGCTTCTGTCGCGACCACGAAGTGCCGTTCTTCCTCCTCGGGCGCGGCTCGAACCTGCTCATCCGCGACCGCGGTATTCGCGGCGTGGTTATACACCTCGGCGCGCCTGCGTTCTCGGACATTAAAGTGGAGGGCGATCAGCTCCGCTGCGGCGCGGGCACAAGGCTGAAGGACATCGCTCTCGCAGCGAAAAGCCACGGCCTCGGCGGCTTGGAGTTTCTCGCAGGCATCCCCGGCAACCTCGGCGGCGCGCTCCACATGAACGCGGGCGCGATGAACGCGTGGACCTTCGAGGCGGTCGAGACGCTCCGCTTCATGGACTACACTGGCGTCGCCCACGACCGCCCCGCGCGTGACGTGCCGACGACCTACCGCAGCTGCCCGTTGCTCAAGTCCGCCGTCGCCCTCGGCGCGGTGTTGAAGGGTTGTTCCACGCCGCGCGAGCAAATCGAGGCGAAGCTCGCCGAGTGTCAGCAGAAGCGCTGGACCTCGCAGCCCAAGCAGCCGAGCGCCGGCTGCATCTTCAAGAACACGAAGACCGTTCCCGCCGGTAAGCTCGTGGACGAACTTGGACTCAAGGGCGCGAGTGTCGGTGACGCGGTCGTCTCGAAGGTCCATGGCAACTTCATCATCAACGCCGGCAAGGCCACCGCGCGCGACGTGCTGGCGCTCATCGAAATCATCCGCACCACGGCGCGCGACCAGCGCGGCATCGAGTTGGAGACGGAAGTGGAAATCGTCGGCGAGGATTGAATCATGTCTCCTCCTCTCATCATCACCGTCATGCTCGGCGGCCCGTCTGCCGAGCGCGAAGTTTCGCTCCGCTCCGGTGCGGCGGTTGCGGCGGCATTGCGCTCGAACGGCCACACTGTTCACGAGCTTGATCCTGGCGGGCCGGGCCAGTGGGCGTTGCCTGCGGGCACGGAGGTCGTTTTTCTCGCGCTGCACGGCACTTACGGCGAGGACGGCACGGTGCAGCGCGCACTCGAAGCGATGGGCGTGCCCTACACCGGCTGCGACCCGGAGGCCAGCCGACTCGCATTCGACAAGGTGCTTACCAAGCAGAAGTGCGTCGCGTGCGGTGTGCCGACGGCGAAATTCATGACCTTCAAATCAGCGGACGCGCAGTGGCCCGATGGCTGGGAGACCCCGGTGGTGCTCAAGCCCGTGCGGCAGGGCAGCAGCGTCGGCTTGCAGTTCGTGGACTCGGCTGCGGAGTTTCCTGCGAAGCTCGCCGAGGCGCTAAAGTTTGACACCGAAGTGCTCATGGAAGAGCGCATCGTCGGACGCGAGACGACGGTGGGCATCCTCGCGGGCCGCGCGTTGCCGGTCGTGGAGGTGCGCCCGAAGCAAGGCAGCTACGACTACGCGAACAAATACACTGCCGGCGCGACGGAGTATTTCTGTCCGGCTGATTTTGACGCGATGACGACGGCCCGTATCCAGGAGGCGGCGCATGCGGCGTTCAGCTCAATCGGCGGACGCGATTATGCGCGCGTGGATGTGATGGTGCGAGCGAGCGGTGAGCCCGTGGTGCTCGAGGTGAACACCTTACCCGGCATGACCGAGACGAGCCTGCTGCCCAAAGCCGCCGCCGCCGCCGGGCTGAGTTACGCGGAGCTTTGCCAGATGATGGTGGACCTCGCGCTGCGGCGTGGGACGCAATCCAGATGAGACAACTTTGACCGCCATGTTCCGAAAACTAGCCCACCTCCTCAAAATCAACCGCCGTCTCCAGCGCGAGAATGAGAACGTGCTGCGCGTGAAGCTGCGCACCGACCAACTCCGCGCCGAGCGCACGCGCTTCGCGATGCAGGTGCTCACGGTGCTCTTCGGAGCGGCGGTGGTGATCTTCCTCGGCTGGCGCGGGGTGGACTGGGCGGTGCGGGAGTTCGTCACGGAGAATCCGGCATTCGCGACGAAGAAGATTGATTTGCAGACCGATGGCGTGCTGACGGCGGAGGCGTTGCGCAAGTGGGGGCGAGTGCGGGTCGGCGAGAATCTGATGAGCCTCGACCTGTCGCTCATCAAGCGGGACCTCGAACTCGTGCCGCTCATCCAGTCCGCCGCCGTCGAGCGCGTGCTGCCGGACACGCTCCGCATCCGGGTGACCGAGCGCGTGCCGGTGGCGCAGGTCGCCGTGGCGCGCCCGGACGCCAGCGGCCGTTACACGACGGTCATCCACCTGCTCGATGCCACGGGCTTCGTGATGTTGCCGCCTGACCGCACGATGGTCGCGGACCCGACGGCGTTGCAAATGGACTGGCTGCCCGAACTGCGCGGTGTCAACGACGTCGACCTCAAGCTCGGCCGGCAGGTCGAGTCCGCGCAGGTCCGCTCCGCGCTCCGCCTGCTGGGGCGCTACGAGCGCTCGGTGATGTTCGGGCGCGCGGACATCCGGCGCGTGGATGTGACGTCTGCGGAGATACTCACCGCGACAACCTCCGCCGGCAGCGAAATCACCTTCGCCTCGCAGCGGGATTTTGACACGCAGCTGCGCCGCTGGCGCGCGGTGCAGGACGTGTTTACACAGCGGGGCAAGGTGATCCGGACTTTCGATGTCTCCATCTCGGACTATCTGCCGACCGTGTTGGTGGACGCGAATGCTCTCCCTGCCCCGCCTGCCAAGCCTGTGAAACCTGCACCTTATCGGAGGAAAAATGCTTAACCTCTTCTTTCCCAAAAAAACCACTGTCATCGTCGGCCTCGAGATCGGCACCGCGAAGGTCGCCGCCGTCGTGGGCGAAGTCACCGATGGCGGTGGCGTGAACGTCATCGGCATCGGCCAGTGTCCCTCGCGCGGCGTGCGCAAGGGCGAGGTGGTCAACGCCGAGCACGCCGCCGAGGACGTGCGCAACGCGATTGTCGAGGCGGAGAAATCTGCCGACGTGGAAATCGCCAGCGTGTATCTGGGCGTCACCGGCGGACACCTCACGAGCCTCAACACACACGGCGTCTTCACCTCGGTATCGTTGGATCACGAAATTTCCCAGCAGGACGTGAACGAGGTGCTGGCGAACGCCAAGGTTTTCAACCGCCCTTCGGAGAACTACGTGCTGCACTCCGTCCGCCAGCATTTCACAGTGAATGGGCAGGCCGGCATCGTGGACCCGATTGGGATGCTCGGGGAGAATCTGGAAGTGGACATGCACGTCATCCACGGGGTCACGACGCGGCTGCAGAATCACATGCGGGTCGTCGCGGGGCTGAACTTGGAAGTCGAGCAGACGGTCTTCAGCGGCCTCTGCTCGGCGCTCGCGCTGCTGGACAACGAGCAGAAGCACATCGGCGCGCTGGTGGTGGACATCGGCGCAGGCACGACGGAATACGTGATCTATGCCGAGGGCGTCATCAAGCACACGGGCGTCATCGCGGTGGGCGGCGATCACGTGACGAATGACCTGTCGTATGGCTTGCGCATGGCTCCGGCGCGCGCGGCGTTGCTCATGCGCGAGCACGGCGCGGCGACGCTCGATGGCGTGGTAGACCAGACGCTCACGCTCACGAGCGAGAATGGCTTTCCCGACCGGCGCGTGGATTTGCATGACCTGCGGCGAATCATGGTCGCGCGGCTGGAAGAGACGTTTCAGCTCATTGATAGCGAGATTGGCGAGCTGGGTTTTCACGACCAACTCCGCGCGGGGGTGTGCCTCTGCGGTGGTGGCGCACGCATCCGGGGAATTGAGAAGCTCGCGGAGAATGTCTTCGGCCTGCCTGCGACGCTGGGTCGTGCGAACGCCGTTGGCGGTCTGCGGTCTGCGTCCGATGATCCGGAACTCGCCACCGCTGTCGGTCTGGTGAAATACGGTGCGATGCGCCAGAAGGGCAATCAGAGCACCGGCCTGGTCGGCAAAATCAAGGGGTTCGCCGGCTCACTGGGATTATTTTGATTCACTTGTCGGCAACTCAACCCGCCATCTGCCATGACATCGACTGAAACCAACTCCACTGTGGCTCCGGCCAGGAAGCAGCTCACCATCAAAGTCTTTGGCGTCGGCGGCTGCGGCGGCAACGTCGTGTCGCAGATTCACCGGATGGGCTTTGGTGGGGTGCAGATGATTGTGCTGAACACGGATTCGCAGGCCCTCGCGCAGTGCCCGCTGCCCTACAAGTTCAATCTCGGCCTCACCTTGAACGGCGGTCTCGGCGCGGGAGGCGACCCGGAGCGCGGTCGCGCGGCGGCGCAGGAGGACGAGGCGCGGTTGCGCGAGCTTTGCACCGGGGCGGACATGGTCTTCATCTGCGCGGGACTGGGCGGCGGCACCGGCACGGGAGCGGGTCCGGTGCTGGCGCGCGTGGCGAAGGAGTGCGGCGCGCTGGCGCTGGCGTTCGTCACGCTGCCGTTCGACTGCGAGGGGGCGAGGCGGATGCGGCAGGCGCGGCTTGGCTTGGAAGAATTCAAGGCCGCTGCCGACGGCGTCATCTGCCTGCCGAACCAGAAAGTCTTCAAGCTGATTGACGAGAACACCAGCGTCATCGAGACCTTCACTACGACGAACGAGCTGCTGGCGCAGGGCGTGCGCGGCATCTGGCAGCTTGTGACGCGGCCGGGCTTCATCAATCTCGATTTCGCCGACCTCTGCGCGGTGGTGCGCGACCGGCATTCCGAGAGTTCCTTCGCCAACGCCGAGGCGGTGGGGCCGCACCGTGCGAAGGAAGTGGTGGAGAAGCTGTTTGCCAATCCGCTGCTCGACGGCGGCGCTGCGCTGGGCGAGGCCGACGCGCTGCTCGTGAGCCTCATGGGCGGCCCGAGCCTCACCATGGCCGAGGTCAATCGCGTGATGGATCAGATCAACCGGCAGTGCGAGAACGCGCACCTCATTATGGGCGCGGCGATCGAGGAAGCGCTGGGAGACCGGCTGACGGTGACGCTCGTCGCGTCCCGCCGGCCTTCGCACGCCGCTGACTTGCCGCAAGCTGCGGACGTGGAGAAGGCGGAGCCAGCACCGGCCGCGCGTGGCGGTTCCGACTTCGACACCCTCGGCTCCGCCATTGTGGCGAAGCCCGTTGCCCGCCGCGCCGCCGCCTCGCCTGCGCTGGAGAAAGTCGCCGTGGCCGTGGCTGAATCCGATGCGGTCGGGGCGGCTCCTGTCGTCGCGACGCGGACATGGCGGTCCCGCAAGAAGGCCAAGGCCGTGCATCCCGAGCTGGGCTTGGAGACGGTGACGACCGGTCCCTTCCAGCACAGCGAGCCCACGCGCCACAACGGAGTGAACCTCGACGTGCCGACGTTCGTGCGGCGTGGGATGCCGATGAATTAGGAGGTGGCTGACGACCACTTCCCGGCTACTCAACGCGCAAGATGCGGTAGAAGCGGGCTGCGGCAGCGGGCGAGGAGTCTGTCTGCGAGGCGGACCGTTCGGTGGTGGTGATGACAGAAGTGAGGTTTTGCCAAGAGGAGATTAAGGTGTCCTTGAACTGCACTTGGTAGGCGAGGCCGACGACTGACTCCCACGAGATGACGCGGGCGCCGCCGCTCGGCGCGACACCGACGGCGAAGGGCGCGAGCAGCTCGCGCACGGTCTGGTTGTAGGTGTCCGCGACGACGAGGTGTCCGCGCGCAGCGATGGCGAGGCCATAGGGATTGAAGAAGCGGGCGAGCCCGTTCGCGCCGTCCGCCCCGCCTTCCCCCCCCACGAGACCAGCGATAGTGCTGACGCGCCCGTCCGGCGTGAGGCGGCGGATGGTGTGGTGCGCGGCGTCGGCGATGTAGAGGGTGCCGTTCGGGGCGAGCGCGAGTTCGGCGGGCTTGCCGAAGCGGGCGGATGCGGCCGGGCCGTCGGCAGAACCGTCTTGGCCAGCGGCTCCGGCAAGGGTGGTGACGACGCCGGCGGCGGTCACGCGGCGGAGGGTGAAGTTGTTGGCGTCCGAGACGAAGAGCGAACCGTCCGGCGCGAGCGCGAGGCCGACAGGGTTGTTAAAAAAGGCGTTCGTCCCGGTGCCGTCGGCGGAACCGAACGTCTCCGGGTTGCCCGCGAGAACGGACACGGTCCCGTTCGTGGCGATGACGCGGATGAGATGATTGCCGCTGTCAGCGACGAAGACCGTGCCGTCGGCGGCAACGGCGAGGCCGAGCGGTTGGTTGAAACGCGCGGCGGAGGTGGAGCCGTCGGCGTAGTCGGCGTTGCCAGCGAAACCGGCGAGGGTGGTGACGACGCCGTTCGCGGTGACTCGGCGAACGGTGTGGTTGCCGGTGTCGGAGACGTAGATCGCGCCGTCGGGGCCGAGCGCGAGGCCGGTGGGGCTATCGAAGCGCGCGGTGGTCCTGGAGCCGTCCGCAGAGCCGGGCGTGCCGGGCAACCCGGCGAGCGTGGTCACGACGCCGTTCGTGGCGATGCGGCGGATGGCGTGGTTTTGGTTGTCCGCTACGAAGATGGTGCCGTCAGCGGCGATGACGATTCCGGCAGGGTCGTTGAAGCGGGCGGTGATGTTCGTGCCGTCGGCGGAGCCGGGAGTTTCCGGCAGGCCGGCCAGCGTGCGGACGGAGTCTTGGGCGGGGAGAGACCCAACTAGGCCGGCGAGCAGAATCAAGAGCACGGGCAGGCAATGCATGGGTGGCACCCGCGTCCCGCGGGTCGTTTTCTGCGTCCCGCAGAAAACACGGGCGGCGGAGTCCGAGCGCGCTAGGATGCTCGCACGCCGAGAATTCGGCGAGACGCCGAATTCGACCGGCCGGAGGCGGGTGCTACCCAGTTGTGCCGTCGTGCTCACGCGCTTGGTTCTCGTCTGGTTCAGTTGCCGCGGCGGACGAGGCGGTCGTTGCTCGGGCGCGCAGGTTGCGCTTCTGGTTCGGCCTTGAAGGCGCTCGGCTGCTTCAGTTTCGCACCGGAGGCGGTTTGCAGTTCACCGTTCTTCACAGCGACTTCCTCGACCTTGTAGAGCGGGCCGGTGCGTTTGGATTTCAAGTCGCTGGGCGTGGGACCGGCGAAGTGGCGGAAGAACTTCTCCATCTCGTCCATCGTGAAGGGACGCGAGCCGCGGCGGCCGAAGACGACGGTCTGGTTGCCGGTCTCGTCCACCACGCGGTCGCGGTCGAGGCCGCGCGAGACAGCGACGGCGGGGCCGTGCGTGGGGTAGGTGGCGATGAGCTTCGGGCTGGGCGCGGGGCTGAAGCCCATGTGCGTGGGAACGTTCTCGGGCGAAATCATCTGAAGCACGCGCAGGCCGTTCTTGCCGTCGGCGACCAGCGCGAACATCGAGGCGTTCACGGAGCCGATTTGGACGGAGCGCGTATCGTTGAGTTTGCCGTCGGCGTTGAACATGCGTTCGAGGCGCGGCTTCTCGGGGTTGCTGATGTCAATGAACGCGAGGCCCTCCGCGCCGTTCGCGACGTAGGCGAACGTGCGCGCGTGGTAGAAGCGCTGGGCGTTCTTGAGCGGCACGGTCGCGCCGGGGATGAGGCGGGGCTTCGTCGGGTCGGAGATGTCCACGACCTTGAAGCCGTCGTCGTCGGTCACGTAAGCGTAGCGGAACTGCACGCTGACGGCGCGCGGGTTCTTGAACTCGCCGTTGCTCAACTCGGCCACGAGCTTCGGCGCTTCGAGCTTGTCGTTGTGCAAGCCGAGGATGAAGAGACCTTTCTTCGCGACGACGAACAGGTTTGTGCCGGCCATGAAAGAGTGCATCGCACCGGCGAGCTTGCCGTCGGGGTTGAAGCGGATGGTCTTGAGGTCTTTGTCGAGGAAGTTGTTGTTCGGGTTGCCGTCCACGAGCGTCGCGACGGTCGTCATCACGAGGCCCTCCTCGCGGTCGGTGATGAAGGCCCATGCGTAGATGAGGCTGATGGGCTGCTCCTCGTTTTCCGGTAGGCGCTGGCGCGTCGGGTCAATGCCCAACGTGCTCGGCAGCGTGACGCTGGTAGCATACTTGGTGCGGATGTAAGTGCGCTGGCCCAGCGGCGAGACGGGCGCGGTGACGATGCGCTCGCTAAAACCTTTCTGGTCGATGTTCGCGACGTCGAAGACCTCGAAGCCGTCCGCGCCGTTCGCGGTGTAGAGGTATTCGCCGCGCAGCGTAAGGTCCAAAATCTCCTTCGCGTGGTGGTGATGGGCGAGGTCGTTGCCGTCCTGTTTCTCGGGCAAGACGGATTTGTTCGCCTCGACATGGCGCTTGAAGTTGTCTGGGTAAGCGAGGCGATGCAGGTGGCTGCCGATGGCGGCTTGCGGCTCTTCCTGCTCCGTCCAAACGACGCCGTAGAGGCCGTCCTTGCCCGCGCCGACCCAAGCGTAGCGACCGAAGAAGTTCACCGTGCCCGTGCCGAAGCCAAGCAGGGAAGTCATCCACGCGTTGTTGCTGTTGTCGGCGGCGAGGTGGCAGTCGGTGCAGCCCTTCGTCGTGCCGACGCCGCTGGTCGTGTGCGGGAAGTGCGGGTTGTAGGCTTGGCCGCTGTAGCCCTCGGCGCTGACGGTCTGCTGCTGCGAATAGACCCACTCGCGGTTGCTGTTCTGCGACCCGACGATGACCGCGCTGGAGGAACGCAGCACAGCGACGCGGTTGCTCTTGTAGCTCGCGTCCACGCCGAGCTGGAAGACGTCGTCGCGGACGACCTGCGGGTTGTAGCCGGTGAAGTTGCGCGTGGTCATGCCCTCGAACTTGTTCAGCGGCACGCGCTGGTTCGCGCGCATCGGCAGGTGGCAGCCGAAGCAGCTCGTCGCCCACGACGAGTGGCAAACTTGGCAGGTGAGGTTCGAGTTGTCGTGCGCGAGAGCCTGCGCGCACTTCGCGGCCTCCGGCACGTCGCCCCAAGTCTGGCCGTCGCGGCGCAGTGTCTTCGCGTAGCGGGCCTTCGCGTTGTAGCGGGAATGCTGCGGGTCAATCGTGTCCAGCGTCTGCGGGATTTCCCAGCGCACGTCCGGCGAGAGGTTGCTGCGCTGGAAGAGCCGCTTGCCTTCCCACACAAAGCGCGGGCCCCACGGTGTGCTGCTGGCGGCGATGTTCACGCCCTTGCCGCCGTTGCTGAAGCGCCCGCCGTTGCCGCTCGTGACGAGCGAAGGGCGCGCGTTCACCGTGCCGTGGCAGTCAATGCACTCGACCGAAGTCGCGGCTCGCGGTTCGCCGTAGAGATTGCCGTCGCCGTGCGAGTCGGTGAGGAAATGGCAGTCGGCGCAGTGCATGCCCTTCGCGAGGTGAATGTCCTTCAAGTGAACCGCCTTCTCGAACTTGTGCGCGTCGTCGTGCGGAATCTTCTGGTCGTCGAGCGTGAGCAGGTTGCCGGACTTGTCTTTCTTGAACACCGCGCGGAAGACCCAGCCGTGGCCGTGGTAGTCGGCGAACTGCGTGTGCTTCATGCGCGGGTTCAGCTCGGCGACCTTTTCGAGGAAGTCGAGGTCGCCCCACAAACCGCGCGCGGCGGCGGCCTCGGGATTCTTCGCGATGGCGTGCGTGAGCTGCTCCTCGGTGGGGTTGCGCTGCTTCTGAAATTCCTCCGGCTTGCGGTTGCCGAGGAAGTGCTTGTCGTTCGCGAGCGGGTTGCCGGGGTGCGGATACATGAGGTCGCCGTCGCTCTCCTGGTCCCACCACGTGTAGCCCAGGAACGGGTTCACGAAGAGGTTCCCTTGGTGCATGTGGCAGTTCATGCACTGGCTCGACGGGATGCTGCGGGTGAACTCGTGCTTGATGGGATGGCCGCGCTCGTCCTTGCGAATCGCGGAGTCGCCAGTGAAGGAAAGGCCCTGATGGCCATACTTGGAATACCAGCCGGAGTTCACGGGCGAGCGGTCGTTTGCGTAGATGACATGGCAGGCGGTGCAGCCGGAGGAGCGGTAGTCGCCGGGATGGTTGTTGCTGCCCATGAAGTCGAGCAACGGGTCGTGCAGGCGCGTCTTCTGCAAGTTGAGATAGACCGGGTCAATGCGGTTCAACGTGCCGAGGCCGCGCTCGCTGAGGCGGCGGAGCGGCTTGCCAGGCGGCTCGACGGCGTTCGGGATGCCGAGCTGGTTCTGCTTCTCGCCGCCCTTCTCGAAGATGCGGAGGATGTTGCTCGGCTGGCCGATGGCGAAGCGCGGGAGCGGGTCGAGGTAGGGCAAGACGCCGTAACGCTTCGTGTCCTCGGGCGTGACGGGCGTGGGGTTCACGAGGCGAACGGCGGTGCCGTCGGCGGCGTGGGCTTGGCCGTAGAGCGGGTTCTTCTGCGGGATGGCGCCGTTGTTGTAGAGCGCCGCGCCCCAAAGCATCGCACCGTGGCGCATCATCGAGTGGCCGACGCTCGCGACCTCCTGCTTGTGGCAGGTGCCGCACGCCTTGTCCGCGACACGCAGGTCGCCGGGGTTCACGAACTGGATGAACTCGGGCGACTCCTGGTTGAGCAGGATGGTGGAGTTGTTTGGGTTCGCGGAGCCGGGCCACCACTCGGCGTGACGCGGGGCGACGTGGGCCTTGCGCATGAGCAGGCCGGGCGTGGCGTTGCCGCCGTGGCAATCCGTGCAGCCCAGCACTACGTTGGGCGACTTGTGCATCGTGTGCTCGTCGGTGCCGCCGTGGCATTCGAGGCAGCCGCGGGACTTGCGCGACGCGTCTTCGCGGGATTGGTCAATCAGGTTCGGGGCCGGGAGCTGGCGGGCGGTGTCGCGCGGCAAATCGATTGGGACAGAAATCGCGGGGCCGAAAGCCGGCGAAGCTCCAAGGTTCAAGCTCCCAATCCCAAAGAAGCTCCAAGCTCCAAGCACCAAGGCAAGGGCGCGCGCTGCCGTAGCGTCCGACAGCACGCCTTCTCCCTTCATCGGAGGAGGGGAAAAGGTGGCCGTAGGCCGGATGAGGGGTGGGGCCACCAACGCCGACGCACACAACCCCTCACCCCGGCCCTCTCCCCTCATCCGATGAAGGGAGAGGGAGTCGAAGTGCGCCGGCGCAACCACGGCTCCGATGGCGCTTGGCCATTGGAGCTTTTTTTGGAGCTTGGAGCTTGGAGTTTTCATGTCCTCAGTAAGTAAGGGTCAACGCAATCAATCCGCTGTAGAGAAAGTCATCCACCTTGCCGGCGCGCGAGGTCTCTTCGAGGCCGGGCACGGGGTCGGTGCTGCGACGGTAAATGTCCTTGTAGCCGCGACCCGGCAGCAGCACGCCCCAGCCGGCGGAGAGAATCACATTGTCGGTCAAGAAGGGCCGATACTGGAGGCCGAGGCTCAGGTCGAGGCCCAGCTCGCGGTCAATCTTGTCCGTCAGCAACGCTGTGCGCAGCGGGTCTGTCTCGGCGAACCGGATGTAGTTCAAGTTCACGAACGCCTTGAGCTTGGGGGTCACGTCCATATCCGTGCCGAGGCCCCAGAGGTAGATGCCGGGGTTCACGAAGTTCGCCTGGCCCTGCGCTTTGCTCGTCCGCAAGTTCGGCACGAGCGAGCCGCCCTGCTTCAATCCCACCGCCGTCCCACCGAAGTTAAATCCCTGCCGCACGTAGTAGCTGAACGGCCCACCGACGAAGTTCGGGTTGTCGAGAATCGTGTCGAAGCCCGTCGCCTTGCCGTCATCGGCCTTGCTGTCGCCGCTCGCGTAAACGAAGGAGGCTTTGTAGCGCACCCAGTCGCGGTCGTAGCTCAGTTCCAGCGCGGCGAACTGCGCGTTGATGTTCACCGGTTGGCCGGCGAGGCCGTTGAAGTCGTCGCGTCCGAACGCCTGATAGAACTGGTGCGAGACATTCCAGCGTCCGATGTGGCCGTCGCCGCCGAAGCCGAGGTAGTAGGCGCGCACGTCGTGCGGGCGCACCGTGCCGATGGGCGTGGGCCTGACGATGCCGCCGTTGCGGTCGTAGTGGATGTCGGCGTCGTCGAGGTTCGCGTGGAAGCTCCACGTCGTGGTGTAGCCCTTGAAGAAGGTATCCTGCAAATAGGCGTTCGCGATGACCACTCGCTGGTTGCGCTGCTCAAAGGTGTTCAGGCCGGAGTTCGTGTCCTTCTCGCGCATGTCGAACACCGCCGCGTTGTATTGCAGCCGGTTGTTCGCGTAGTTGCCGAAGATCCGCCCGCCGAGGTTCGTGTCGTTGAAGAGGAAGCCGCGGAAGTCGGAGTTGAACGTCTGGTTGCCGCCCTTGATGGCGATGAAGTCGTAGCTGTCCGTGAGGTCGCGCAGGTGCAGCTCGATGAAGGCTTCCTGCAACGCCCAGTAGTCCTTCGTGCGAACCGTCGAGCGGCGGCCGGCGAGGCTGTCGGCGGACGTGAGTTGACCGGCGAGCAGGTCGGTGATGTGGGCGGGGTTCGTGACGAAGGCGTTGCTGGGATTGGCGAAGTTGTTCCCCGGCCCGCCACCGAGGAAGCCGCGCGGGTCGGGCGAGACGCCGCCGGTTTCCTGCACGTGGAGGTAGTTGATGTTGTAAACCGGCGTGAGCTTGATGGCCCACTCGACGGGCTTGAACACCGTCTCGCCACGAAACAACTCCACCGCGAACGCCATGTTGTTCTGCACCGACAGCGCCTCGCCGCGACCGAAGAACTCGTATTGTCCCGGCTTGGCCGCGCTCGCGCCGCTGGGCGTTGGGACGACTTGGCCGCTGAAGTCCGTCGAGTTGTTGACCGTGACGTTCAGGAAAATGTCCTGGCCGATGACGGGCAAATCGCCCTTGAGCACGCTCTGGTAATACGGATGCCACAGGCGCGGCTCGTGGTAGTAGAAGGGGTCTTCGCCGCTGCCGTTGGCGTAGCGCTTCCACGGCAGGAAGCCTGTGCGCCAGCGGTCATTCGCCGACTCGGTGTTCGGCGGCAGTGCCACGCCGGTGTCGCGCGCGATGCCGCTGCTCTCGAAGTGCGGGTGGAAGGGTAGATTGCGCCGGGTGTTCGCGCGCGGGAGGTCCAGCTCGCGGGGGAGTTTGTCCAAGCCATACTTCGCCTTCGACTCCGCCGTCTGTGGCTCCACCGTGAGCGTGCGAATGGCTGCGCGCGGCAGAGCGAACGCCACTGGCTCGGACCCAAATCCACTCGGCGCACGCGGGGGCACGGCGACGACCTCGGTGTCGCGAAGTAGCACACGCGGCAACGCCAGCGGCGCAGGCACCGGCTCCGACCCAAACGGAGGGCCGAGCGTGAACTCGGGTTTGAAGAACGGCTCCTCGATGGGTTTGGAGTTCTTCACGCCGGGGTCGGGATTGAATTGAGGTGGGGTTTTTGGCGCGGGTTGCACGGTGCGCGTGACTTTGAGCTGCAGGCCCGAGGCTTCTCCCACGAACGAGAACGGCGCAGTCGGCCCGGTGCGCGGGTCGGGCGTGAACTTGTCCGGCACCGCCGGTGGCGTCCCGCTGCTCAACGTGACGCGCGGGACGAAGGTGGTCTCGATGGCCGGGAAGAGCAGCGACGCCGGGAACGGTAGAAAATTCTTGTCCGGCTCCGGGCTGAAGATGCTGGGCGCGAGGGGCGGCGGGCCGGAGGTGGTTTCCTGGAGTGGCTTGAGCCGATCGCGCACGCGCTCGGCGTCTTCCTTCGGCGAGAGGACTGGGGACGAAGCAGGACTGGCTGCGGACTTGGATTTTGCCGGGCGGTTCGTCAGGAGAGCGCCGGGCTTGACCGGCTCCGCGGCGTGGCCGGGCGCACATGCGAGACCCACCGCGACGTAGGGCGCGGCGGACCGAAGCAGGCCGCGCAATCGCGGGAATTTATGGCCCTGAAACGACAGTGGCATCTGCATCAATGAGAGGCGTTCCACCAAACGAAAAGCAAGCTCGCGCGTGTAAGCGAAGTGTAAAACTTTCGTCAATTTGCTTGCCGCTCGGCGCCGGTTTTTCCACAACTGGTGGCGTTTGAAGTCCGCCCTGTTCATCCTTGGCCTTCTGCTGTCTGTCCTGCCCGTGCGCGCGCAGATGACGGTGGCGGATGTGACCACGGTGCTGGCCCAGGCGGTTTCGCGCGCGGCGGTCGTCTCGCCCGCGAGCGTGGTCGCGGTGGTGGACCGCGAAGGATTCGTGCTCGGCGTGTGGAGCGTGAACGGCCTCGCGCCGTCGGCGGACAACATCGCCAACGCCATCGCCAAGGCGGGCACGGCGGCGTTCCTCAGCAGCGGGCAGAACGCCTTCACCACGCGCACGGCGGCGATGATCGTGCAGCAGAACTTCCCGCCCGGCGTGAACAACCGCCCGCCCGGCCCGCTGGTGGGCGTAAACTTCTCGCAGCTCTCCTTCTCTGACATCAACAAATTCAAGCTGCCTGCCGCCGCGCCGCTCGCGTTCAACGCGACGCCGGGCGCGACGGTGACGCCGATTGCCACTCCCCTCACCGGTGGCCTCGCCGGCACGGCGGGCGGCGTGCCGCTCTACATTGCTGGAGTGCTGGTTGGCGGCGTGGGCGTCGCGGGCGATGGCGACGACAGCCCGCTCAACATCTCTGCCTCCACGGTCATCAGCTCGAAAGTGGACGAAGATGTTGCGCTCGCGGGACAAGTCGGCTTCGGGCCTGCCTCCCGGATTCTTGCGTCGAAGGTGTTCATTGACGGCATCGCGCTGCCCTACGTGGCGAGCACGACAGCGCTCGGCGTCGTGACGCCGCTGGGCGGCATCGGCGCGGTGGTCGCCGGCTTCGCACCGGCGGCGAGTCCCGCCGCGCCGTTGCCCTACGTGGCCACGACGATGGGGGGTGTGACCGGCCAGATACGCCAACCCATCACCGCCGATCTCAGCCCGGTCGCGCTGCCGGGTGGAACGGCACGGCTCACGGCGGCGGAGGTCACAGCTATCCTCACCGCTGGCGCGAACCGCGCCCGCACCACGCGCGCGGGCATCCGCCTGCCGCGCGGCGTGCCGATGCAGTGTTTTATTTCCGTGGTGAGCAATCCGAACTCCGCTGGCACCGCGCCCGTCGTGCTCGGCACGTTCTGCACCTCGCCGGACACGACGCGGTTCAGCTGGGATGTGTGCGTGCAAAAAGCGCGCACGGCGATTTTCTTCAGCACGGACACTCGGGCGTTCACGGCGCGCACCGTGGGCTTCATGGCGCAAGGCACTTTCCCCCCCGGCATCGGCGGGACGACTCCCGGCATCTTCCTCGGGCTCCAAGAACGCTTCTCCATCATCACCGTCCCGGCGATCGCGGCCGTCAACACGCTCAATGGCGCGGCCTTCACGACCTCCATCGCGGTGAACCCGAACCTGCCGAACGGCATGACCGTCTTCGCCGGCTCCATGCCGCTGTATCGCGGCGGCGTGCTCATCGGCGCGGTGGGCGTGAGCGGCGATGGCATCGATCAGGACGACCTCGTGGCCGCGTCGGCAGCGGCGGCGTTGGGTGGAATCTTCCTGCCGCCGGAAACAGTCCGAGCCGATCGCAGCCTCCATCGCGGGGCACGTCTGCCGATGGTGAAGTTCCCACGCAACCCGGCGCTGTAGCCTGCTGGTGAGGGAAAGATCGGTGCGGGTAAGCGGTGAGACCAAGAGCGGACCACCCAATCCTGCGGACCATCTGCTGCGCCTGCACGTTCCAGCTCAGAGCTTCACGCGCGCGAGGTAAATCGCGGACTTGCCCTCGTGCGAGGAGTAGTAGCTCACCCAAAGCAGGTTGTCGTGCCAGACAAGGCCGGGGTAGCTGCTGTCGCCGCTGCTGGGCAGGTCGAGCAGGGGCTTCAGCTCGCCTTTTGTGACGTCCAGTTCGCACACGACGGTCATGGTCTTCTTCTCCGGACCATGGTTGTGCAAGCGGCCGCAGGCAATCCAACGGCCGTCGGGAATCTGGATGAAGTTTGGGCCGCCGAGAAATTGGCCGAGGTCTTTCCACACCCACTCGTCGTAGGGAATTCGTTTGCTGATGCCCAGCAGCGCGGTGTTGGAAGGCTTTCCGTCGCGGCGTTGCAGGCAATAGAGCGTGCCGTCCGGTGCGACCCGCAAGGTGGCCTCCGTCGGGCCGTTCTCAGTGGAGAGGTCATCCACCAGCGTGTCGAAGTCCGTGCCGTTCTTGGTGATCAGCAGCGACGTGCCGTATTTCTTCGCAGTGCGACTCTCGGGCGAAACGTCGTAGGCGATTCCCAAGCCGTTGTTGCGGTGCCACGTGACGCGCCAGAGCCATTGGTTCGTCGGGCCGACCCAGAAGACCTTGCCCCACTTTTTCCCGTCATCGGAGAGCGCGACGAAGGACTGGCTCTCGGTCGCAGGCTGGTTCCCCTCGCGCACGGTCGCGCCGCCGAGCAGCATGAGGCGCGGTGGGTTCGGCATGACGGAGATTTTCGGGTCGCGCAAGTCGAAGCCCGCCATTTCGATGCGCGCCGTGGATTCCCACCAGTAACCGCTGTCGCTGGTGAGCACGCGAATTGCGCCGTCGGGAGAAACGTGGCCGCCGCCCTCGCGGAACGTGCAATACCAGCGGTCCTTGAAGCGCACGAGGTCGGTGAACGCGTTGTGCGGTGCGGCGTCCCAGATTTTGCGGTGCTCGACGAGCCGGGCAGCGGGTGCTGGCGCGGCGGTGTCGGCGGCGAGAACTGGCAGCGCGGCCAGCAGGCAGGCGAGGAGTAGTTTTGCGTTCACGCGTTGGTTGTAGCGGTTTGGCGGCGGGGTTTCAACCGGAACTCCAAGGAAGGCTATTTTCACCACGGATAGAGACGGATGAATGCGGCGCAGGATAGGCGCGAGCAGGGGCGCTTGGACCTATTTCTTCTTCGCCGGTGGCGCGTCTTTCGGCGGCGGGAGGAAGAACAGGTTTCCGTTTGCCTTGGTCTTGCGGGCGAAGACCTTGTCCGCACAGGTCACGTAGAGCACGTCCATGTTCGGACCGCCGAAGCCGCAGCTCGTCATGAACTTGTCCGATGGTTTCGGCAGCACGCCGCTCATGCGGCCCGTGGGATCGAACACCTGCACGCCCATGGCGCTCGCGACGTAGTAACGGCCCTGTGCGTCGCTCGTCATGCCGTCGCCGCTGCTGGCGGCCTTGTAAACCGGTGAGCGGCCGTCGGGGCTTTTCGCGTTCACGTCCACCTCGGTGCGCATCGTCATGTAAGGCTCCTTGTGCGCGAGCGTGCCGTCCGGCTGGATGCGCATGGCCCACACGTGCTGCCCGCGCGAGTCAGACACCGCGAGCGTGCCCTGGTCTGGCGAGAGGGTGAGACCGTTCGGTGCCGCGATGCCCACGTCCACGGCGAGCTTCACCTTGGTCTGCGGGTTCACAAAGGTGATCTGCTTCTTGCCCGTCTCGGTGAAGTAGATATGCCCCTTGTGCGTGACGACCAAATCATTCGGCTGCACATCTTCAGCGATGACAACCTTCTTCCCACCTGGAAACGCGAACGCCACGAGCTGCTTGTCCTTGCCCACGCATGCGTAAAGCCTTCCATCCGGCCCCCACTTCAACCCGCTGCACGACGTGCCTTCGAGCAGCTGAGTCTTCTTCCCATCCGGTGCGATCTGCCAGACCGCCGGCGGCGTGCTCCGCATGTCGCTGAAGTAGAAATTGCCCTTGTCATCCGCACACGGCGCGTCGGTGAACGCGTGTCCCTCGGACACCAGCTTCCAGCCTTCGCCCTCGATGAGCAGCATCGAGAGCGGCATGTCCTGCGAGTGGGCTTTGAGCGTGAGGAGTGCGAAGCCGAGAAGTGTGAGCGTCCAGTGGTCGATTTTTTTCATGCGCAGTGAGGAGTTGTTTGACGGCCAATCGCAGTCGCGGCAAGCCGAAACGAGCGACTCTCAACCGGCGGACTCAACCCCGGCGTCACTTCCCCGCCGTCACCTCGGCATCGAAGACGCCAGTGAGCACACGACCTTCGCTCTTCACTTGCACCCAGATGCGATAGTGACCGGCGCGGGGGAACTCGTAGGGGAACGAGACGGAGTCAGTGAGGCCAGTGGCGTGCGGTGTCGGAGTCGGAGCAGGGGGCAGTTCCTTCACCTCGGCTCGCGCGGCTTTGCCGTCCTTCTTCCCCTCCTTTGTCTCGCGTTTCACGAAGGCTTCTTGTGCTGCCATCGAGATGGTCCCGACGGGGTGCAGGTGCGCGAACACGCCGCCGTCCGCGCGACGCACCGCCGCGTGGCCGGACATGCCGATGTAAGGCTCCAGTGGGGCAGGGGCGCCGTCGGGCTTGAGCACCTTGAAGCGCAGCGGCGCTTCGCGCTTCGTTTGTAACGCGTCCGTCCGCTCCCACTGCATCACGTAGCCGCCGGGCAGGCGGCAGGAGTTCGGAGTGCCTGCGGGCAGCGGGTCGCCGAAGTGCCACGAGTCATCCGGGTCGAAGGCGTTGGCGGAGTCGTCACCCGCCGCACGGCGCACGGGCACGCCGCAGAACGGGTCCGACGCTCCGGCGCGCCGCGGGACATTCGCGAAGTTCGCAGACGGCTCCGGCAAATCAGCCTTCGCTGTGAGCGTTTGGGAAAAACCCGTTTCGTGTGTCACGTCCGCGATGACCGAGTAGCGTCCCGGCGGCAGCGGCGGAATGGCGGTCTCAAAAACCTGGCCCGCGCGCTGAATCGGATGCAAGTGCGCGAAGGTGTCCGGGGCCTCGTCGCGGATGAGGAAGAGGTGCATCAGCTTGCCGTGGTCGGGCGCGAGCGGCGACCAGTGGCGCTGCCCGCCATCGCGCGTGTCCACCTCCAGCCGCAGGATGGGCAGGCCGTTCGTCACGAGCACGGTGGCGTCGAGCGGCAGCGGGCGGTAGAGGCGATTGTTGCGGTAGTCGCGGTCCACGGCGTCCCACCACGACTTGCCGCCCACGACCATGCCGGTGAAAAGCAGCGTGCTGGCAATCATCGCCAGCGTCGCGCGGACACGGACAGGCCGCGCGATTTCTTCACCCGGTTTCAAGACTGACTCGCCCCAAGCTGCACCGACGAGTCGCACTGCTGCGATGAAGAGAAAGACGCCGAGCACGAGCAGCGTCGTCGCAAAGCCGGGAACCATCTCCTTTCGTGCGGTCGCGAAATTATTGACCGGCACCATCACCCCGCCCGCGCCGCCGGTTCCCTCGACTTGCACATGCACACTGTAAGCACCCGGCGTCATCAGCCAAAGCGTGGCGGAATAGAGATTGGTCTCACCGCGCACCGGTTGGGCCACGTCGGGCGGGGGCGAGCCGCCCTTGCCCGCCCGCCAATGCACTGGCAACACCGCGACGCGCGTCACGCCCGGCCCCAGCGTGCGCACGGAAATCTCCGCCAACCCCGGCACGACCTCGGGTGGGCGCACCACCACGCGCACCGGATGCGGCCCCGCCTTGCCCTCGAAGATGACGTTCGGGCTGCCGATGTGCGCCACGGCGGGCGAGGCGAGCGACAAGAGCAGGAGGCAGAAGAGGAAACACTGTTTGCCGCGAAAGAGCGCAGAGAGCACAGAGGGGAAATTTTCAACTTCCAACTTCCAACGCTGAACATTGAACGAACGCGCCGTTGGAAGTTGAGCGTTGAACGTCGAGCGGTGGACGTTTTCTTCCTTCGGCTTTGCGCTCTCTGCGCCCTTTCGCGGCAAAAGAATCGCCTTCATCGCCGCACCTTCAGCATCCAGTTGCCGAACCACAGCCCCGTGCGGCACGCGCCGCAGGCGAGCACGAGTCCGAAGGCGAGACCGCGCGCCGTCACCGGGTCGCGGTCCAGTCGCCAGAAGTCATTCAACCACGGGCCGATGGTTGACGTGTAAGGCCAGTGGCGGTGGCCGGCGAAGAACCAGTTGTCCGACGCGGGACTCAGCATGAACGCGGAGAAGTTCCATTGCGCTGCCAGCACCAACCCGAGGAACGCCACGCCCAGCGCGACCGCCAGCAGCCAGTCGCCAAGCCAGTGTGCCGGCGGCTTGCAGTCGCTGGCTGTTGCATTCGTTTCATCAGGAGGGCGACTGCAAGTCGCCGGCACGGGTGCGCTGTCATTTTGCCTCGCCCAGCCCACCAGCAAATCAATCACCACCGCCGGCACCACGAGCCACACGGGGAACGGCGGCGGGACCATGTGCGTGACCGGGTTGTAGATGGGAGCGAGCATCGGCTGCGCGGGGAAGAGTGGCAGAACCCAAATCAGCACCGCATAGAAAAGCATGTAAACCCCAGCCGCGCACGTCGCGCCCCAGCGCAGGCTCCCGGCGCGCGCGGCCATCACCAGCAGCGCTGGGTAATGCACGCACACGATGAGATAAAACGTCATCGTGTGCTGCGAGTTCGGAAAGCTGTATTCCATCACGATGATGGAGTTCGTCGCCGTCATGATGCCGACCATGAACACAAAGAGCTTGGCGACCGCCCCGCGTTGGGCCTCGCCCACGCTGTTCTTCCACGACAGCACCAGCAGCAGCACGCCCAGCACCACGCTGAACATCCCGATGGCCAGCAGCGCGTGGGGGGGACTGAGAATTTGCACGTCGAGGCCGTAGGTATTGTGCCACCAATCGTCGAACGGTGCGGAAGTCAGCATCGCGAAGCAGCCCCAGATGGAAATCCACGCGCCCAGCGGCGCGCGCGCGCCCCAGAAGCCCACCGTCGCCGCGCGCTCGGTCGCCGCGCCGAAGAACGTCGCCCTCAACGCCAGCCAGCCGCACGTCAACCCCGGCACCACGCCGCCGAGGTAGATGACGATGTGCGCCGGCGTCCAGAACGTGTCGCGCCCGATGCTCATGTGCCACGAGATGTCCCACAACGCGCCGAGCGGGATGCAGCACGCGCCGCACACCGCGATGGCGAGATGCCACGGGATGGCGGCGGAGCGAACGGAAGTTTCCGCTGGGGCGGCGATGAGTGTGGCGGTGGCCGTCTGCATGAGCGCGGGGCAAGCGTGACTGAGGCCCAAGAGTGTCACGACGCGGCGCGCTTGCCGAGTGGTTTTCCAAACCCGCGAGGATGGCGCTTGCCGCGCTCGAGCCGATTGGCTTCGTGTTGCGGCCGCATTCCCACCCAGCGAAAGGTGAAGACTTGAAAGCTAGCTTTAGTCAGCGCTTCGCTGGCGCGGGAGTTAGCGCGGCATTCCGCGCCTTGCCCGAGTCGTCAATGCGGCGGAGGAGGGAGAGCTTCACCGGTTCGAGACCCGTTTCCGTCACCGGTTCGAGGTGGATGCGTGCGAGGTTCAGGTGGCCGGCGTGGATGGCGTAGCGCGCGAGGTGGATGCGAGCTTCGTCGCGCTGGGGGTCGTCCGTCGCGAGCTTGAATGCGTTTTCCCACGCGGCCAGGCCTGCGGCGGGGCGGGCGGGCCTCACGACATAGTAGGTCCGCGCGAAGTCAGCGGCGAGTGGATAGCTCTGCGGTGCCAACTTCATCCCCTGCCGGTAAAGGAGGAGCACCCGGTCGAAAAGCTCCCGTTCGGTGAGTTTATAATGGCTCATTGCATTGCCCCGGTAGAGCAGGAGCGCGGTGGCGTAATCGAAGTGATAGACCGCCTCGTCTGACGCGAATGAGAGAGTCTTCTCGAAGCATGCGAAGGCGTCCAGTATGCGCCCGTTGTGGGCGAGTTCGTGGGCGAGATCGTTCCAGGGCACGGGGCAGTCGGGGTTCTCGGCGCGGGCTTCTTCCCAACGCCGGATCGTGCCCAAGTCCTCTGTTATGTTGTCGCAAAAAACCTTCAGTTGATCGGCGGCTCCAGCGTGGAGGGGATAGCGGCCGATAAATTCGCGATAGCCCGCAGAGACGGTGACGAGGCGGCGCTCCATCCGCGTGCTGAGCAGGTTCGGCGCCTTCTCAGCCAGATGGTTGTCATGCGCGTCGGTTTCAAGAAGCCAGCGGCTCATGTCCAGCCGTGCGCGCTCGCCGCGCGCCTGCAACGCAGCGAACTCAGCTTCTGCAGTAGGTTTGCTCGTCGCAACATCTGGGACGGCGGCAGCGGCTCGGTGTGGCGTGAGCCAGCAGAGCAGGGCGGTGGACAAGGCCAGCGCATGTTTGCCGAACCGGAGTCGAGCCGAGGCAGCAGGTGCGAAAAGACAGTTCATGAATAATTTCGGTGCGTAGAGACGCAACGCCACGACGAAAGCTCCAAGAATATGTTGCGCAATGTTTGCACGGCGAGGAGAGCTGCGTCTTCCGTGCGGCCCAAGCTTCATCCTCGCAGCCACAAAGGCAGAAGCCCCTGTTTTCACAGGGGCTTCATGCATACTGAATTGGTTGCGGGGCTAGGATTTGAACCTAGGACCTTCAGGTTATGAGCCTGACGAGCTACCGGGCTGCTCCACCCCGCGATCAAGTTGCGCGGAAGCTAGTGGAACCCGTCCGGCGCGCAAGCTCTATTATCACGTCGGAGGCAAAATGAAACGAAAGGCGGGCACTTTTCCATTGCCGTATCAGCCGCGTCTCCCATCCTCCGCGCCAATGAATCTGCTGCCCTTCACGAACCTCCCCGTCCACTCCCCGCGCAGCTTTGTGCCCGCCCAAATTGACCTCGGCGACTGGAGCCAGATCGCCCCGCTCTTTGACCGGCTCGACGCGCGCGCGCCGCAGTGCCAGTCGCGTGCTGAGTTTGAGCGGTGGATTCTTGACCAAGGCGAGATCTTCGCCGCGCTCGATCAGGAGGGCAGCCAGCGCTACATCGCGATGACCTGCCACACGGATAGCCCGGAGGCGGAGGCGTCTTACTTGCACTTCGTCGAGAAGGTTGAACCCGAGCTGAAGCCCCGCCAGTTCCACCTCGCGAAGCTCTTCCTTGCCCACCCGCTCCGCGCGCAGCTCGACAAGCATCGCTACGAAGTCTTCGACCGCGACACCGCGCTGCTCGTCGAGCTGTTTCGGGAGGAGAACGTCCCGCTCCAAACCGAGGAGGCCAAGCTCGGCCAGCAATATCAAAAGCTCTCCGGCTCGCTTACCGTGAACTTCCGTGGCGAGGAGAAGACACTCGTCCAGATGGGCCGCTACTTGGAAGAACCTGACCGTGCCCTCCGCGAGGAGGCGTGGACGCTTGTCGCGCAGCGGCGTTTGCAGGTGGCCGACCAGATTGAGGAACAGTTCGAGGCGCTGCTTAAGGTGCGCGAACAAATCGCCCGCAACGCCGGCTTCGAGAACTACCTCGCCTACTCCTTCCGTGCGAAGGGCCGCTTCGACTACACGGCGGAGGATTGCGTCAAGTTCCACGCCGCCGTGGACACGGAGTTCATGCCGGTGGTGCGCTTGTTGCAGGTCGAGCGCAAGCGCCAGCTCAGCGTGGATGCATTGCGCCCGTGGGACACCGCCGCGGACCCGATGAACCGCGCGCCGCTCCGACCCTTCGCTGAAGTGGACGAGATGGTCACGCGCACGCAGCGTGTCTTTGACAAGGTGGATGCCGAACTTGCCGCCGGCTTCGCCCAGATGCGCGACCTCAAGCTCCTCGACCTCGCCAATCGCAAGGGCAAGGCCCCCGGCGGCTACCAGTCCACCCTCGCCGAGGCGCGGCTGCCGTTCATCTTCATGAACTCCGTCGGCGTGCAGCGCGACGTGGAGACGATGCTCCACGAGGCCGGTCACGCCTTCCACACGCTCGCGGCGAAGAACGAGGACATTTACCCGTATCGCAACGCGCCGATTGAGTTCTGCGAAGTCGCCTCGATGGCGATGGAACTGCTCGGCAACCAGCACCTCGAAGAGTTCTACACGCCCGCCGAGGCGAACCGCGCACGCAAGACGCACCTCGAAGGCATCATCGGCTTCTTCCCGTGGATGGCGACGGTGGACGCGTTTCAGCACTGGATTTACTCGCACCCCGGCCACACCCGCGCCGAGCGCACGGCCGCGTGGCTCGCGCTGATGGACCGTTTCGGCGGCGACGTGAGCTGGGCCGGCCACGAGTCCGCGCGGGCGAACCTCTGGCATCGCCAGCTCCACATCTTCCTCCACCCATTCTATTATGTGGAATACGGCATCGCCCAACTCGGCGCGTTGCAAGTCTGGGCGAACTCCCATCGCGACCCGGTGAAAGCACTGCGCGACTACAAAGCCGGCCTCGCGCTGGGCGGCTCTCGTCCGCTGCCGGAACTCTTCGCCGCCGCCGGGTGCCGCTTCGACTTCAGCGCGGAGACCGTGCGCCCGCTCGTGGCGCTGACGCGCAGCGAGTTGGCGAAGTTTAACTGAGGCGGCTGACGTGCAGATAATCCCGTCCAAAACGCGCGGCTCGCCCCCGTGCCGGCTGCGGACGAGGGTGTCCGCGCTGCTTTCGTTGCTGGCAGCAGGGGTGGAGATCTTCGCCCAAACCCGAGTTCTCGACGCCACGCGCTACCATCTCGGCACGGAAGGTTTTCCCGAATGGCAGGAGTTCATCGGCAAGAAGCCGCACGGGCGGATGCTGGAAGTCCGCTTCGAGGCACAGCGCAATGAATCCGAGCAAACGCTCCTGATCCGCCAGCGTGATGTGAAGCAAGGCTGGCAGGTTCAGCTCAACGGTCGCCGCCTCGGCTCGCTGGTCACGCAGGAAACCTCGCTCGTTCACGCGCTCGCTGTGCCACCGGGCGCGTTGCGTGACGGGATGAACGTGCTCGCCATCCTCCCGCCCACGGCGGTGGATGACATCGTCGTCGGCGACTTCCGCCTCGTCTTCGCTCCGCTGAAAAAAACGCTCGCTCAAGCCACGATCTCCGTCCGCGTGACCGACTCCGACACGCAGGCGGGCCTGCCCTGCCGACTGACTATCGTGGATGCCGAGGGATCACTCGCGGCCCTGCTGCCGGGGACGACGAACCAGACTGAGCTCGCTGCGCGCCCCGGTGTTCTCTACACACGCGACGGCTCGGCCAGCGCGGGTTTGCTGCCCGGCAACTACACCCTCTTCGCCTCGCGCGGCTTTGAGTTCAGCGTCGCCACACAAGCGGTAACGCTCGTGGCGGGGCAGACGCAGACCGTCGCGCTCACCATTCGTCGCGAGGTTCCGACACACGGCTGGGTCGCGGCGGACACGCACATCCACACGTTCACCAAGAGCCGCCACGGCGACGCGACCGAGGACGAGCGGATGCTCACCATCGCTGGTGAGGGTATCGAGTTGGCTATCGCCACCGATCACAACGTCCACTCGGACTACCGCGAAGCTGCCCAACGCACCCGCACCAGCGACCGCTTCACCGCGGTCAGCGGCAACGAAGTCACGACGAAAGCGGGGCACTTCAATGCGTTCCCCATCCAGCCCGGCAGTTCGGTGGCAGATTTCAGCACGACGAATTGGGGCACGCTGCTCGCGGGCATTCGCGCCACGCCGGGAGTGCAGGTCATCACGTTGAACCACCCCCGCGACCTGCACAGCGGCTTCGTTCCGCTCGGTCTGGCAAACTTCAATCCCGTCTCCGGCGCTCCGCTGCGTGGGCAGGAATTTTCCTTCGACGGGCTGGAAGTTGTCACCTCCGCTGCGATGCAGTCGGACATCATGCTGCTCTTTCACGATTGGTTCGCGCTGCTGAATCACGGCCACCGCATCACCGCGCTCGGCTCCAGTGACACGCACGACGTGAGCCGCTTCATACTCGGGCAGGCGCGGACTTACGTGCGCTGCGACGATACGAACCCCGCCGCCATCAACGTGAACGAGGCGTGCCGCAGCTTGCGCGAGGGCCGCGCGCTCGTGAGCTTCGGCCTGCTGGTGAACCTCGTCGTGAACGAACGCTCGGAGGTCGGTGACCTCGCCTTGCATGGGCAGCGCGGTGTGACGGCGATGGTGACGGTGCTCGGTCCCGCGTGGGTGCAGGCGGACCGTGTGGAGCTGTTCGCCAATGGCGTGCGGGTCGCCGACCAGAAACTGTCGCCTGTTCGCGGAGTCACGAAAGCACGGGTCGCCTTCAAGCTCCCGCGGCTGAAACACGATGTTCACCTCGTCGCCATCGCCAGCGGGCCGGGCGTGACTGCGCCGTTTTGGGAGACGCCGCGTCCGTATCAGCCGAGTTCAAAGACCTTTCTTTCGCGTGTGCTGGGCGCGACCAACCCCGTGCGGGTGGACGGCGACGGCGACGGGAAGTTCACTCACGCCCGCGCCTACGCGGAGCAGCTCGTGAAGCGGCACGGGACGGACGCGGTGAAGTTGTTTCCCGTGTTGGCGGACTACGACGAGGCGGTGGCCGCGCAGGCCGCGAGCCTGTGCCACGCGGCGGGGAAGGACTTGCGATCGGTTGAGTATTCGCACGCGCTGCGGAGCGCGACGCAGTCGATCCAACGCGGTTGGGTGAGCTACGCGGGGACAGTGCGGTGAGGGCGCGGGCGACGGTTCACTTCGTCAGCAGCCCGCGCGTTGCCATCCACTCCTCGGCGCGCTTGGGCCAGGTGGTGACGCCGTGCGTGCTGGGCCGCAGGCCGTAGCCGTGGCCACCAGTCGGGTAGAGGTGCAACTCGGCGGGCACCTTGGCCTGCTTCAGCGCGAGGTAGTAGAAGAGCGCGCTTTCCACACGGACGCCGTCGTCTTGCGTCATCGCGAGGAAGGTCTGCGGCGTGTTCGCGGTGATGGGCAACTCGGGGGAAACCTTGTCGCCCTGTTCCTTCACGGTGAGGTAGGCGGGGTAAATCAGGAAGGCGAAGTCGGGTCGGCAACTGGCCTTGTCCGCTTCGTCCACCGGCTCGTAGGTGCGCTTGTCGAAGTTGTTGCAAGCCGCCGCCGCGAGGTGCCCGCCCGCTGAGAAGCCGAGGATGCCGATGCGCTTCGGGTCGAGGCCTAACTCGGTCACGCGCGAACGCACCAGCCCGACGGCGCGCTGTGCGTCCTGCAATGCGGCGGTGTGTTTCTCCAAGCCGGGGCGCTTCGGCACGCGATACTTGAGGAGCACGCCAGTGACGCCGATGGAGTTCAGCCACTCGCAAATCTCGGAGCCTTCGAGGTCGTAGGCGAGGATGTTGTAGCCGCCGCCAGGGCAGATGATGACCGCTGCGCCGGTGTCCTTGTCCTTCGTCGGGCGATAGATGGTGAGTGTGGGCTGCGAGACGTTGCCGAGGCGGATGACGGACTTGCCGGCGACGAGGCCGCCTTTCGCGCCGGTGGTATCTTTTTCTTCACCGAGGCCGCCTTTCTCGCCGGGCGCTTCCTTCGGCCAAAGTGGGATGGGGGCAGCGGGAGCGGCGGCGAGACCAGTGGTGGCAGCAATGAGGACGAGCGCAGAGGCGAAGGCTGATTTCATGGGAGTTTGAACTTGGGGCACTGGCTGAGGAACTGAATCGGGTTGCGGTAAATCACTTTGTCCACGAGGTCGGCGGGCCAGCCGCGGCGCTTCATCTCCAGCGCGGTGCGCGGGACCGCGAGCGGGATGCTCACGCCCCAGTCGCACGCGGAGTTCATCCAGATGCGCTCGTGGGAATACAGGTCCAGCATATCCACCGCGCGCGCGGGCGAACACTTGCTCTCCGGGTAGAGCGTCATGCCCGCCCAGAAGCCCGCGTCCAGCACGAGGTGGATGGTGTGCTCCTCGACGTGGTCAATGATGCAGCGCTCCGGGCGGATGCGTTTGTCGCTGCGCAGCACGTCGAGGATGAGGCGGGTGCCCTTGAGCTTGTCTTCGAGGTGCGGCGTGTGGACGAGGATGAGTTGGTCGTGGCGCGCGGCGAGGTCCACATGCATTTCGAGCACCTTCATCTCGTTGCGCGAATTCTTGTTCAGCCCGATTTCGCCGATGCCCAGCACGTTGGGCCGGTCGAGGAATTTGGGAATGAGGCCGATGACGTCCGTGGCCAGCGCCACGTCCTCGGATTCCTTGGGGTTGATGCAGAGCCACGAGAAGTGCGGCAGGCCGAACTTCGCCGCGCGCTTCGGCTCGTAGTCCGTGAGCTGGCAGAAGTAGTCGTGGAAGCCGTCCACCGACGAGCGGTCAAAACCCGCCCAGAAGGCCGGCTCACACACGGCGGCGCACCCGGCGGTGACCATGTCCTGATAATCGTCGGTCGTGCGGCTGACCATGTGGCCGTGGGGTTCGATGTAGCGCATGGGAAAGTGAGCAGAAATCAGTGTTCAGTATTCAGTTCAGAGGCCGCGCCGGGCAGTTCAGCGAAAGCCTGTGGGGACAGATACAAAATCGCCACTCCGCTGCCGAGACAGGCAACAGTGTCAGCCACGAAGGGCAGAGGTGGCAAATTCAGCCGAAGGCCGTGAATGAGCAGCACGACGCCCTCGATGAGCATCAAGCCACCAAACCACGGGATAATCGCGCGGTGTTTGTGCGGCTCAAGTGCCAAGACTAGGAACAGCACCCCGACCAGAGTGAACGCACCCGTAGCCATTCGTAGCCAGTAGTCGAGCATGGGGTCGTGGTTGATGGAGCCGGCTCCGAATCCCTGCAACGCTCCTATTGCGACCGGCCAACTGGCAAACACCCCGAAGATGGATGCTCCCCACGCAACCGCTGAGAAACCGAGGACTAAGCGGAGGAGTTTGAGTTTCATGGCCATCACAAGCGCACCAGCTTCAGTCCCGCTGCCACAGCCAGCTTCGCCTGCCGGTCGTCGAAGGTCAGGAAGTGCCGCAGCTTGAGTTCCAGCGCGCAAGCCACGTGCAGCACGTCCGCCGCACGGGTGCCGAGCTTCGGAGTGTGTTCACGGGTCAGTTGAACAGCGCGGCGCAACGCCGCACGCCAAAGCAGATCAGCCCGACGCAGATGGTCGTCAGTGAAATCTCGGTCCAGGTCCTGCAGGGCATCGCGCATTCCTTCTTCGCTCAGTTCATTTGTGAAACAGGCGCGGCAGATGGCACTCATGATTTCCACCCGTCCGTGAAGCGTGACCGGCAGTGAACCGGCCATTGTCATGCGCCAAGCAACCATCCGGCGCGAGCGCTCATGCTGGTGCAGGTAGAGGCAAGCCAGCGCGCTCGGGTCCACGTAAACCTGTTCAACGGTCGCCACGTTCGTGTTCCCAGAGGGCGCGCGTTGCTTCCTCGGACATGGGCTTCGGCTGGCGCTCCAACAAGCGGGCCATGTAGTTGGGCAGCGGCTTCCGCGCGGGGCCGGGCTTCGCAGCGGGAGAGGCTGCGCTGGTCGCTCGGACTGCCCTGTCCACGGCCAAGTCGTTTCGTTTTGCCGAGCCGGGGCTGCGACGACCGCGCGAGATGGTGGCTGTGCTCATACGGGCCAAGGTTGGGTTATGCTCGTCACGGTGTCAAACGCTCGCCCCCGGCCACGCGCCCGTCGCGCCCTTCACCGTCGCCTTCGCCAGTGGCTTCATCGTCGGGTCGCTGAAGGAGAGCAGGACGCGTTTGGCGCGGTGCGGCTTCTTCTCGCCGAGGTGTTTCAGCGCGGTGCGGAAGGCGGCGAGGCGGAAGTCGGCGTCGCCCTCGGAACGGTCCACGCGGTCGAGGAAGGCGGCGAGGTCAATGAGCTTGTGCCGCGCGTCCATGAAGTATTGGTCGAGCACTTGTTGGCGAGTCATAGCGTGGCGACAATTAAACGCAGGCCCGCCCGGAAGACAACTCGCGATTCGTCCTGAATCGGTGGCTTGCTGTTGCCCCTTGCACGCTACGGTCACTTTCCGCCGATGCACCAGAGCGCCTTGTGCGTGCGGATGAGCAGCGCGCCGTCGGCGGGGACGAGGGAGCTGTTCGAGCGCTCGCCCAGCGGGTTCGTCGCGAGCAGTTCGAACGTGGGGCTGGCCTTGAAGACGAAGCAATCGCCGCCCTGCGTGATGGTGTAGCACTTGCCCTCGGCCAGCAGCACGCTGCTCCAGTTCGCGCCGGTGGCCGTCCCGCCGACGAGGCGCTCGCTCCAGACTTCCTTGCCGGATTGGAGGTTCAGGCACATCGCGGTGCCGGGGTCGTTGTGGATGTAGATGTGGCCCTCGTGGATCACGCCCGAGCCGATGCGCTGCGGCGAACGCGGGTGCTGCCAGAGCCGCTTCGTCGTCGTCACGTCGCCCTCGCCGCCGGCCACGACCGCCAGCGCAGAACCGCCGAAGCCGCTCATCGCCACCACGACTCCGACCGCGTGCATCGGCGAGGTGTAAACGAGCGGGGTCAGGCCCTTGGAGGTCCAGCGTTCCTTGCCCGTCGCGGGGTCGAGCGCGCAGAGACGGTCCGGCCAGGACATGAGCAGGGAGTCGCGGCCACCTTCGTTGATGATGACGGGTGTCGTCCACGAGCCGAGCCATTTGCCACGGGGCGCGGCCTTCTTGTCGTCCTTGGGCGCGTCCTTGGGCGCGGGCGGCGTCCCTCCGGCGTCGCCGCCGGCCTCGTCATTCCGCCAGACGGTCTTGCCAGTCTGCTTGTCCACGGCGAGGAGGTAGGTGGTTTCGCCGGGGCCGAAGTTGAGGAAGCAGAGGTTGCCGTGAATCACCGGCGAGGTGGCCGCGCCCCAGATGTGAATCTGCCGCCCCAGGTCCGTGCGCTTCCAAAGCTCCTTGCCCTCAAAGTCGTAGCAGAACAGCCCGTCGCTCGCGAAGGACACGATGACGCGCTCGCCATCCGTCACCGGCGACGCCGAGCAGAACGGGTTCGTCCCGTGCGTCGGCTCCTTCTCCTTCGTGGTGACGCCGGCCTCCCAGAGCTGCTTGCCATCGGCGCGGTTCAGGCACAGGAGCGTGCGGCGGTTGCCCACGGGCTGGGTGAGGAAGATGCGCTCGCCCCAGATGATGGGCGTGGAGTTGCCTGGCTCCGGCAGCGGGATGCGCCAGCGGACATTCTCAGTCTTGCTCCATTTCAAGGGGAGATTCTTCTCCGTGGAGATGCCGTCCGCGTTCGCGCCGCGCCAGGCGGGCCAGTTGGCGGCGCAGGCCGGCAGGGCGGCAGTGAGCAAAACTGCGGAGAAGGAGAGAGAGGCGAGGCGCAGTTGAGCATTCATGACTTCAGAGGCAGACGCGGCGGCTCACGGTGTGTTTCAAGGGAACCGGCCGGGATCGATTTTTGGTCTAGCGGGGCGCGCCGGTGGCGGGTGGAGCGGGGTTGGTTTCTTTGCGGTCCTTCGCCTTCTCGGTCCACGTGATGAGGCCGGCGCCGAGCATGATGAGCAGCACCCCAACCCAGCGCATCGGCGGGACTTCCTCATGGAGAAAGTATTTTGCGGTCAGGGTCGTGAGCACGAAGCCCATCGCGGTCAGCGGCCAGATGAAGCTCACGTCGCTGCGCGAGAGCAGGACGAGCAGGGCCACGAAGAAGGCGGCTTCCAAGGCGACGCCGAGTAGGATGTTCGTGTTGCTCGAGCCGGCTTTGACCACGCGCCAGATTTCAGTCGCACTGACGTGTTTGATTTCGCCGATTTGTTTGAGGCCCTTGCTGAGGAAGACGACGCCGATGGCTTCGCAGACGAGGCCGGCGATGAGGATGGCGAGGATTTTTGTCATGGGGTTGGACCGGCTAGGGCCGGATGAAGAGTAGGATGATGATGACGGTTAAGCGGGGAGGATGCAGTTGAAGCGGGCGTTCCCTTTAACCCGAACGCCGAAGTTTAGCCGCGAAAGGGCGCAGAGAACACAAAGGAGCCGAGGTGGAATCGACTGGGACCGGGACGGTTTCCACCCCGACAGTTTTTCTGCCAGCTGCTTGGCTTTGCGCTCTCTGCGCCCTTTCGCGGCCATTCCATTTGGAAATTCGGGCTTAATCTTCATCTTGCTCGTAATTCTCCGGCTACAAGTCTTGGTAGCGAATCAGCTCGATGCCCAGTTCCTCCACCTGCGCCTTCACGCGCGGGCTGATGAGGGCGTCGAACTCGTGGAGGAACGTGTCGAGGGAGGGATGTGAGTAAAGCTCGGAGGAGCCCGGGGGCAGGGCGGGCAGCAGCTTGCGGATGAACGCCTCGTCCACGCGCGCGTTTTGCAGCAGGCCGAAGACGTGGTCGGTGCAGCGAATCTTCGAGCGGGCGAGGATGCGCCGGGCGCGTCGGGCGAGTTGGCTGAAGATGAAGGCGTGGCTCGTGCGGTAGAGCCAGTGGCCGCCCGCGAGCTTGAGATTCAGCGCGAACGGGTCGTGCGTGATGCGGAGGTGGCGGATGCCCCACTCCAGCGAACGCGAGACAAGCAGCCTGAACACGGTGGGGTGCAGGTGCAGGTTCAGGTGGCCGTTGACGTGGTCGAGCGGCAGGCCGGTGGCCTTGAACTTGGCGAGCTGCGCGGCGATTTCGTGCGCGAGTTGGAGCCGCAGCCCGCGGTTGAAGTAGTAGCGCGTGCCGGTGGCGACGGGGGAGTTGCTGAACTCGCCGCGCGCGTTGACGAGGTCCGGGATTTCCATCGGCCCGGCGGTTGCCTTGCCGCAGATGAGGGTGAGGTGCAGGCCGACTCCGAGGGTGGGGTTTTGTTTTGCCAGCTCGACGGCCTCGGCGAAGGCGTCGCCGTTCACCATGAGGCTGGCCGTGGTGAGGATGCCTTCGCGATGCGCGCGGATGACGGCTTGGTTGATGGAGCGGGAGCGACCGAAGTCGTCGGCGTTGACGATGAGACGGCGGGGGGAGGGTGCTTGCTCAGACGCCATAGTTCGGCGCGAGCGCGCCAGTGGCAGAGCGATACCAAGTGCGCAGGATGAGGGCGAGCTTTTGCAGTTTGTGCAGCTTGGTGGGCGTCACGGCGAGCACAGGGAAGTCGTGGTGCTCGAGCTTGAGAAGCAGTTGCCAATACACGGCGCCCATCAGCTCGGCTGCGACCATGGCCTTGCGGTCCTCGGGCGGCAGGGTGGCGCGGGCGCGGGCGTAGTGATGGCGGGCGCGGCTGGCGGTGGCCTGTGCCAGCTTGCGGAAACGCGGGCTGAACTCTCCGGCGAGAATCTCGGCCTCGGTGACTTGGTGGTGCTTCAGCTCGGCGAGCGGCAGGTAAATGCGACCGCGGGCGGCGTCGTTGCCCACGTCGCGGAGGATGTTGGTGAGCTGAAGCGCCTGGCCGAGGTGGATGGCGTAGTCGCGACAGGCGGGGCTGGTGTGGCCGAAGATTTCGATGCTCAACAGCCCGACGACGGAGGCGACACGATAGCAGTAGTGCTCGAGTTCCTCCCACGTCTCATAGCGGGTCACGTCGAGGTCCATCTCGACGCCGCGGATGAGTTCATCGAACAGGGCGAAAGGCATCCGGTGCGCGGCGATGAAGTGCTGCAACTCGCGGTTGACGGGGAACTGCGGCTGGCCGCTGTCGCAGGCGGTGCGGATGTCGGTGCGCCACTCGGCCAGGCGGCTGCGGCGCTGCTCCAGCGGCACGCTTTCCTCGTCCGCCACATCGTCCACCTCACGGCAGAAGGCGTAGAGCGCGGACATGGCGGCGCGCTTTTCCTTCGGCAGCATGATGAAGGCGAGCGCGAGGTTCGACGCGCTGCGCTGGGTGATTTGCTCGCTGACGGGCGGGGTCATTGCAATGCGGAATGGCGAGTGCGGAATGCGGAATGGGGCATCGCGTTCGGTCGGGTGCGGAGTCTCATGACTGCCGAGGTGGGGGAAGGCCGCCGGTCTCCGCCAGCGTCGGGTTGCGCGGGCGGTGGGTCTTGCGCTTGCGCTGGCGGCGACGCGAGAATGCAAACACGAGGATCATCGGAATCGCGACGAGCAGCGCAGCCCAGAAGATGGGCAGGCCCTGTCCATCCGGACCGCCGCCGGGCCGGACGGCTCCGGGGTCCAAGATTTCAGGCGGCAGAATTTCCGCCGCGAGCAGGATGGGGAAGCTCTCGGCCATGCGCGTCATTTCTCCAGCACGTCGGTGTCGCCGTCCGGGACGGCGTCTGTATTGAGGTTGAGGCGGAGCATCCGATAGCGGAGCGAGTGGCGGGTGACCTTGAGGCGCTCGGCGGTCTTGTTGATGCTGAAATGGTTCCGCTCCAGCGCGGCGAGGATGAGCTGCTTCTCGAAGTGCGCCAGCGCCTCGTCCAGCGAGTCGGGCAAGGGGCCTGCAGGAGTGTCGCCCTTGCGCAGCTTTGTCTCGTGGTCGAAGTCCGGCAGATGCGCCGGCTGCACCTGCGGGCCGGGCGCGAGGATGACAGCGCGTTCGAGGACGTTGCGCAGCTCGCGGACGTTGCCAGGCCAGTGGTGGGCCAGGAGCTTGGCGGCGGCGGGCTTGGCGAGGGTCATCACGGGCTTGCCCAGCGAGCCGCAGAAGTGTTTCAGGAAATGCTCGGCCAGCAGGCACACGTCCTGGCCGCGCTCGCGCAAGGCCGGCGGGCGGAACTGCACGACGTTGAGCCGGTGATACAAGTCCTCGCGGAACTGGTTCTCGCGGATGGCTTGGATGATGTCGCGGTTGGTGGCGGCGAGCAGGCGGACGTTGACCTTGAGCTCGTCATTGCCGCCGACGCGCGAGAAGGAGCCGTCCTCGAGGAAGCGCAGCAGCTTGGCCTGGAGCGAGCGGCTCATGTCGCCGATCTCGTCGAGAAAGATGGTGCCGCCGTCGGCCTCCTCGACGCGTCCGAGCTTCTGCTTGAGCGCGCCGGTGAACGCGCCCTTCTCGTGGCCGAAGAGTTCGCTCTCGAGCAGCGTCTCGGGAATCGCGGCGCAGTTGATGCGGACGTAGCTCTTCTTCGCGCGCGTGCTCAGGCTGTGCAGGGCGCCGGCGATGAGTTCCTTGCCGGTGCCGCTCTCGCCGAGGATGAGGACAGTGGCGTTCGTGGGGGCGATGCGCTTGATGAGGTCGCGCATGTCCCGCACGTTTTGCGACTCGCCGATGATCTGCTCGAGCTTGTAGCCGCGGGTGACTTTCTCGCGGAGTGCGGCGTTCTCGGAGATCAGGCGGTGGCGCTCGGCGCAGTGGCTTACGTGGAGGAGTAGTTCCTCGGGGGCGAAGGGCTTGGGGAGGTAATCGCTCGCGCCGGCCTTGATGGCCTCCGCCGCCAGCTTGGGCGTGGCGTAGGCGGTGATCATCAGCATGGGCAGCTCGGGCCAGCGCTTCTTCACGCGCGCGAGCAGCTCGTAGCCGCTGATGCCGCCGAGGTGCGCGTCGGTGATGAGCATCAGGAACTCGCGTTTGGCCAGGAGCTGCTCGGCTTGCTCAGCGCTCTCGACGGCCTCCACCTCGTGCCCGTCCTCGGCCAGCATCGCGGAGAGGGAAAGCCGCATGTTCTTCTCGTCGTCCACGAGCAGGATGGGCGGGAGGGGCTGGCTCATGCGGCGGCGGTCATGGTTGTTTTCGGCGGAAAGGTTAGGGTGAAGGTGGTGCCCTTTCCAAGCGTGGATTCCATCACGACCTTGCCGCCGTAAATCTCCGTGTTGTGCCGCACTATCGCCAGCCCAAGGCCCGTGCCCTTTTCCTTCGTGGAGAAATACGGCTCGAAAATGTTCGCGCGCTGGTAATCCGGGATGCCCGGGCCGTCGTCGCTGATGGAGATCACGACGCTGCCCTGCGCGTCGAGTCGCACGCCCACGTCGATGCGGCCCTTGCTGTTCAAGGCGTCGCGGGCGTTGGCCAGCAGGTTGACGAGCGCCTCGCGCAAGTGCGCGCGCTGCATGAGCAGGGGCGGGAAGTTGTCCGCGCATGTGATCTGGATGTTCACCTCGTGCTGCAGCGCCGGGGGAAAGACTCGCTGGAGCGCGTTGTCCACTTCTTCCCGCACGTCGAGCCGTTCCACGCGGCCCTCGGCCAGTTGCGCGTAGCCCATCAACTCCGTGAGGATGCGGTCAGACCGGCCGACCTCTTCGCGGATCATGTCCAACTGCTGAAGCGCGGCGGGCTTCGCGTCCCCAAGCGACCGCTGGAGGCTGAACGCGGCGTTGTTGATGATGGCCAGCGGGTTCTTCAACTGGTGCGCGATCTCCGCCGCCAGCCGCCCGGTGGAGCGCAGTTGTTCCTGCCGGATGGAGAACTCTCTCGCCTCCTCCTGCGCCTCGAGGTGCCGATCCCCGAGGACGTTGATCCCGTAGCAGGAAACGGCGAGCAGCAGCAGCAGCGCGACGCGGCTGAAGAGCAGTTGCAAGGCGTTGCGGTCGGACAAACTGGTGATGGCGAGCAGCACGGCCTGGCCGACTTCGAGTTGCTGGTCGCCGGTGTCGGGCTTCTGCCGTCGCTTCTTCAAATCAATGGACTTGGCATTTAATGCTGGGGCGTTGGTTGACACGCTACCAGTCGCAACGGGAGACAAGAGGGCTGGTTGTGCAAGAACTGGAGTTTCCTCGTCCCAGTTGAGTTCATGGAGCGTGAGGTCCAGCAGGCCGGCGACGAGGTAGCACAGGATGAGAAGGAGGTTGACCGCGATTTGCAGTCGGACGCGGGTGATGCTCACGGAAATGCGGATGACCAGCACGAGGAACACCCAGTAGAGAGTGCTCTCAAGGCCGCCGGTGATGACGATGAGCAACGACACGAACGCGCCGTCCACGATGTTGATCAGAAACACCGACCACTGCACCAAGCTCACCGGGAGGTAGTCCATTGCCAGTATGATGGACCCGATGATGACGTTGGCCGCGAGATAGGCGCGGAAGGCTTTACGGACGGTCTCGATGTCCGTGTCCCCGAGTGCCGGCACGCCTTCGAACCAGTCGGAGAGGAGGAGCAGGTATGCCAGTCCGCTGAGGAGGATGACCTTGATCGTCAGGCACACGTCGCGCTCCATGAAGCGGATGCGGTCGGACTGCTGCTCCGGCGAAACTGCGGGGGCCTTCAACAAGCTCGCGAGCAGCTTCGCCTTGGGAGAGCGCAGGAGCGGCATGGCGTTACTTCAACAGTTTCAAGGTTTCCGCGACAATGCCCGCCACGTCCCACAGCCGCCCCAGCCCCTCGTAGCCGCAGGATAACATCCCTTCCTCCGGCCCGATGAACCGCGCGCCGCGCTGTTGGAGCGTGCGGACGTTTGCCTGCGTCGCCGCGTGCAGCCACATCTTGCCGTTCATCGCGGGGGCGAGGAGCAGCTTGGCTTTCGGGTTCAAGGCCAGCGCGATGCACGTCAACGCGTCGTCCGCGTGACCGTGCGCCAGCTTCGCCAG